>SDBT01001596.1_pt1 | contig 40264 bp, 55 predicted proteins | sample 2277101 | NCBI WGS metagenome assembly SDBT01 (sample SAMN10404973, study PRJNA504765) | marine sediment metagenome | isolation source: marine sediment core GS10_PC15, 103 cmbsf | place: Arctic Ocean: Southern Knipovich Ridge | collected 2010 | reverse complement strand
CGAGCATATTGACCGCGTCCCCGGTGAAATAACCGCTCGAATTGACGGTCGCAATGGGATCTGCGGATCGATAGAGCCACATGTTGAACCCATTGGCGCCGGACAAAAGAGCAAGATTGGAAATTGCAAACGTCATGATTTTTCCTCTTAGCCCCGGCCTATGTCAGGACGTTGCGATAGGCCTGGGTGTAGATCGCATTGCTGTCAATGCGACAGGATCCCATGCTCATCATGTTGTCGACAAAGTGGGACGCATACAGGCCCTGCCAAGTGATATCGGTAATGATCTCCTGGCCAATGGCATGCCCGACCGCCGTCCGGTGATAGAGCAAATTCGTCTTGTCCGTGCCATCATCGGTCAAACCCGAGAACGGCATGAAAGTGAACGTGTTCCAAAACTTGGCGGAGGTCGTGCCTTCATGCGGCCGCGCCGACTGGAAATCAGCCGAGGTGAAGGCCGTAATCTGCATGAGGTGGCCCCATTGGGTCCAACCGGTAATCCAATACCGCTGGCCGTCATCGGGAATATCGGCATCGCCCCAGACCGCGACCGTCGCATGGACATCGGTCTGTTTCAGGCCGTTGGTCAGCGTGACGCCGGCAACGGACGTATTGGCGGTTCCTTCGATCGAGGTCACCAGGAGCTCATCTGTCTTCCGCCCCAAGGCCCACGCGCCGGATGCGGCTGCGATACCCATTTCGTCGATGTTCAGCTTGAGCTCATCAAGCTTATCGACAAATTCGCCGGCGTAATGATCCGTCAAGGGACATTCGACCGGGGTATGGTTCAGGTTCATGACGGGCACCTTGCCATGGCGCGACTTCGTGCCGGCGGTGCCTTTGCCGATTACCTGGAATGTGGTGCTTTCAGCTCGCACGCCATTTTTGGTGCGAACGGTTCCGCGAAGATGGGAGCCCTGACGCTGATAAGCGAGGTGGGCAAGCGCTTCATATTCACGAACGAAAGAGTCGTCGACGGTAGGGTTGTTGACAGCCATGTGGCGTCTCCTGATGCGAAATCGGGTTCCGTTGCCGGTTATCCGCTTCGGTCATGAGGCCGGTTGTCCGTCCATATCTCCTGAGAGTTATCCGGCCATGCCGGGCTCGTAGGATCCTATGGGTGGGCCGGGGCAAACCATCGCCGGGCCGTGATCTTGAAATCACAGTACCGACGATGGCTCAGGGCCCGCAACGCACAGGATGAAATTTTATTTAGCCACGCCCGCGAGGGGCATTTCTCTCCGGTTGGGTTTGACCTGGATAGGCCTTGGCCCAACGATCTCGAACGATCTGGACAGCGGCCGCGTCCTGGGATTGATAGGAATTTTCACCAGTCTGGCCCATCAACGAACGGGTCTTGTTGTCGAACGCCGGTTGGTTGGTGGGATCATCTTCAGGGGACGTCGTAGTCGTTCCACCGTCGCTTGACTGGAGAGACGCGCCGGTTTTCGCCATCAACTTTTCGAGAACCTCGACCCCTTTGGTCGTCGTCAGCATACTTCCGATCGCGGCCATTTCTTCAGGCTCGAGAGCGCTCTTCGCCCATGTTGCCACGCGCTCGGCGCGCGCCATACCGTTTTCGCCCAGAGCTTTCATTTCGTCGGCAATGACCGGAAGCGAGCCCATCTGATACTCGAGAAACTTCCCGACGCCGGCCTCAAATCCGGCCTGATCAAGGCCGCTGTTGAACGCCTGTTCACGCCAGAACGCTACCAAGGGGTTGTCAGGTTCGAGTGCGATCTCGTATCCCGGGGGCGCTTCAAAGCTGGATGGCAGCTTGAATTCGTATTTATCCATCGCTTCCGGACGGTTTTGAAACCGCTCCTTCTCTACGTCGGCCCGCATGTCTTCGGTTTTTTTGGTATAGGAGCTCGAGAGCGTGTTGTAGGCATCAGAAAGCTCAGGCCCACGGATAGCATTCGTCGTGGGATCCCAAAACTTATCCTGCAAGCCAGCCGGGCGGCCTCCACCGTCGCCAGAGCCTCCGCCCCCGCCACCGCCACCGTCGCCAGAACCTCCATTACCGCTCCCGTCACCACCGCCATCGCCACCATCCCCGTCGCCATCGGCGAACAGGCCGAAGCGATAATCGAGATAACAGCGCCAATTGAAATCTTTTGTGAGCCTACTCATCAGTGTTTCCTCCCGAGTTCAGTTCGTGCCTGGATAATGCCATAGATATAGCGACCGCCTTCCATGTGCATCAGGGCATCCGGTGTAATGCCAGGCCCGCCGATATATTCGACGGTAAGGCGGGCCAGGTATTCCATGGCCAATTTTCCGTTGCGACCTTTGAAAAGGGAATGGAAAACCGCGTTGATCCGGGCTTCCTCGTCTTCGGTAAAGGGAAGCCCGTCCAGATGACTGACCCGCGTGCCCGTGGGTTCGCCCAGCTTCAAGCGCTCGCGTAATTCGATACGCTTTCGCTCACGCCAGGAATAATCTGTTTCAGGTTTTTCGTCAGCCATCCACGAGAGTGTAAACTCAAGCAGCTAGTTTGAGCAAGTCCTGCGGATTGGCGCCGCCTTCCAGCTGGCGACCCATCACTTGCTGGGCGACACCTTCGATTAATCCCATGATCTCCTGTTTGGAATTGATCATTTGCAATGGCACGCCATGGAGCTCCGCGAGGATCCCCGCAATCTCCTGTGGTTTGACCATTAATTGAAGGGCCTGTTCGCCCATTCGCATCGTCACCTGTTCCAGGAACCGATCGATCGACAGGATCATTTCTTGATCTGCGGCCTTGGCCAGCGGCGACGTGGGCGTAATCCTTATGGATCGCCCATTTAGAAGCGGAAGATGGATCCGACCTTGGGCCCGACGCAGATAGAGCAGCCGTTTGGTTAAGGGTTTCACCAGCTCATTGACCATGCGGCCGAACGGTGAGGAGATCCGTCGATTGAGATCGGCAATCCGGAACGACGCTTCCGTCGCTGATTGGGGCGTCTTTCCGGTTGGTCCTAACGGGTCAGAGAATAGCCCGCGTCGGATGTTATCTCGCATGTCCTGCAGGATCATTTGCGCGAAGTCCAGACGTCCAGGAGCCTCAAGCGGCTCAAGGCCAGAGGATCCCGGCATCTTTGCAATGATCGTGCCCGGCACGAAGGAGATCGTTTCGGGATTGATGGTTTCATCATCCGATTGCCACATGCCGGCGATCGCTTTTTCGGCATTTTCTAAAATAAGCTCGACCGTGAGATTGGTCGTGCGGATATCGGGGAGCGTCGACAGCAGCGGCCCGCGGCCCCAGACTTCACCGGCGCCCTTCGCCCATCGGAAGACGATCCAGGGGCTTGATCCTTCACCGATCAGAACGTTGTCAATCAGCAGATGTTTCTCGTCTTTCCAGATAATTTGGTGTTTGAATTGATGTTCGTTCGAGGTCCAGTCCCGAAATGTCGCTTCGACCAGATCGATCATTTTGCGCGGTTCATCTTTGATCTTGGCCGCAAGCGTTTCAGGGATTTTTGCCTCCGGCCATTTGATCTTGATATTGGAACCACGGACCTTCAGGGGACGATAGATTTCATCGATCGCGCCAAACGGGCCCTGGTTGATATAGACCTCACTGAGCGGCACGGCCGTAAAGCGGAACGGCGCATCGACGCCGCCGTCTTCGACATGAAGAACGCCGGTCCCAACGGCCATTTCGGTAATAGCTTCATCCATTTCCGAACTGGCATTGCTCTCCGAGAGACCATTGAAAATATCGTCCTGGATCTCTTGCAGGCCAAGCTTGATCTCTTCGGTGATCTCACCATCAGACTCTTCGCCGTCGAAATCAGTACCCGGTCGGAGATCAATCCATTGAGCGCCATCGGGGACAACGCCAGACCGAATGCGCGACGTGAAATCTGTCAGCGCATGGACGGCGGTACTGTCCAGAATATCATCGGTATTTTTTGAGCCCTTGGTTTCATCTTCGTAAAACCCGGATCGGTTGGGCATGGAAAAATCATAAGCTTCTTGCCACATGTCCTCCCACGGGGACCGAAGTTCAACAGCTTCATCATAGTTGCTGAGCGTTGTTTCAGCAGCTTCGTGGCCGGGCTTGGATGGCATTTTCGGAGCCTTGGTCGTGGTCGCCGCCAAATTGCCGTGTTCGCTGTGATCTGCCATCATTTTTCCCCTACGTCGCGACCTGGCACCGGATGGGGTTTTGAAGTCTTGGGCGTCAAAAATCCACGGACAGGATTGAAGAATTTGTTTTCCTCGAACCCTTTGCTTTGATACGGGAACAGTTTCGAGTTGATATCCTGGCTTCCCTTGGAGCGACCGGCCCGGATTTTCTCGGTCACCGGATCACCAGGGTGATGAGGAACATACGTCCGTGGATCCAGGATAGCTTTCATTGAAGCCATGGATCATTGGCCTTTGGGAGCAAACGCACCACGTTGGCCAAAACCGGTAAATGAGCCTGACAACAGCGAGCGACGTCCCCGAAGGTTGGCGCCGAAGGCCGACTGTTCCTCTTTTTTTCGGTTCTCTTCATCGGTCCGCTCTTTGGCGGCAAGGGCTGAAGCGTCTTTTTCAGCCTGGACGAGTGCGGGATCGCGTTCAGGTGCCGAAGGTGGCGAGCCGAACAGACTTCCCATGGTATTGATCTCCGCCTTGTTGGACGGCGGTAAATGCAGCACGGGCACCTCGGCGCTGCAACGCACTAAATAATTGATCAGGCGTGAGCGCCCATGATTTTATATTCGCCAGATGCTTTGCGCCGGCAACACAATAGTCTGCGCCGAAGCTGGGAAGATATTGAGTTGGTTTCTCGATCGCTTTGTAGCGGAGGATCTCCCCGCCATTCAGCTTGGACAGGGTGACATACATATCGAGCTCGTGATCATCGATAATGCCATAGAACAATCCGAGCTCAGTCCATTCGATCAGGTTCCAATGCTCGAATACGACATCGTAATAAAATGCGGAGACGTGATGATAATCGGCGTTGCGACGAAATGCGACGTACCAGCGCGGCGGGTATCCCTCGCCACAATGGAACACGTAAAAGACTTCACGGTAAGCGATCAAGGACGGCCCGCCTTCTGGTATTGCGACCTCTCCGGACGGTCCGATCACGCTTTCGTGTTATCGAGTTCCCCTCGCGACCGGCCACGCCGGATTTGTGTTGGGAATGGGGGTTGACCCTCAGCTCTTTGGTCTCGCCGGCGCCGACAAGCAGATATTGCAGAGCTTCGGCAGGGTGCGAATAACGGTTCTTGTCCGGTTCGGTCCCATATTTTTCCTCCTTGGTCTGCATCCGGCGATATTGATAGCCGCCCTTGCAGGCCGCATATAGGACCGGGCACCGGTACTTATCGATCAGGAAGCGCGGCCGCCCGTCGACCAGGCCGTCCATGACGTTCTCAACAGCACCTTTACGGAGATCGAAATTGTTGGTCGGCGCCGGTTTGGCCGGGATCCCTTCCGTCCGCATCATAATCAGCGGCGTCATGGCGTCATCGGCCTGGGATCTCTGGTCACCGGCCGGATCCGCCCAGTAGGTTATCGCCGTCTCGCGCCGTCCCCACCATGTCGGGAAATTGTCGGCCAAATGGACCCGGAGGCGTTCGGCAAAGCGTTTGGCGCCCATGGAGACCATGATCAACTCGCTGAGGATCAACCAGCGGCCATGGACACGCTGGCCAATGACGGCCGCGGGCGTGAGCCCGAAATCGATACCCACGACCAGGGGGATCTCTGGGACGGGCAGGAGGCCATCAGCTGGCGCGTGAACACTGTCGCTGAAATTGTCATAAACGGCCCGGCCGGACATTTCGATGCCCAGCTTATTTTGAACATAGATCTGGATCCAGTCGCGGCGCTTGCCCTGCATCAACTGTTCGTAATAATCGAACCCGCCATTCAGGTTCATGATGTTTTCGGCTGCGGGATTGGGTTCGTAGCCTACGAGCCGCCCGCCTTCGATCTTGTCGAGCATCGCCGGCGGCTGGGTGTAGAATTTCCAGTTTGGCGGTTTGACCAGCATGAGGGCGTCTTCCTCGTGCATCCATTCCGGGACCGGGGCTTCGCCCGACATGATCGGCCACCAATGGTCGTGCGCCATGGCGTTCGTGTCCATGATCAGACCGGTGAAGGTGACCCCGCCGTCGAGTTTTGACGGAAACCGGCGCAATCTGCCGGTGAGCGCATCAATGATTTCCTTGGGGACGTCCCGGGCTTCATTTACCCAAGCGAAGGTCAGTTCGAGCGAGAGCAGCCGGTTGATATCGTCTTCGGTCGCGCACGGCATGAAATAGACGTCAAGGACGATGTCCTCGTACCGGATCCGGTGGAGGAACGGCGTTGACCAGCGAAATTTTCCGAAGTCGCTTTCTGGAAACCATTGCAACCAGGTCTGGATCGTCGTCGTCTCGAGCATGGTATTGGTGAGCCGCGTAATGACCGCGCGACTGTGGCGGTAGCCATCCCGGCCGGGTTTCTGCTGGGCGGCGCGCCGGAATAATTCGACGCAACAAAGTGTCGAGGTTCCGGATCCAATTGGGCCCCGTATGGCCCGAACGAAAGTATCGGCCTGTCCGCAATCGGCAATGATGTCGCCGCCGGCATTGTAGGCATTATTGAGGATGCTCATCAGCGATTATTCATTATTCATTTAGCTTTTACCGATCACCCGGCGCCGAAAATCCGTGTCGTCGGAATTGGAATGGCTGAATTTGCCTCGATCATATTCACCGAGTTTCTCATCGATGGCCCGGCGCAGCATATTTTCAGCAGCGACCGGGCCCACCGAACCAATCATTTCGTCAATCTCTTCGACCGTGGGATCGCCTTGGCCGAAGGGACCGGTGCAAGCTCTATGAACTCGGAGCGTTGCCTGTCTCAGTTGCAGGAGATCCTTCGTGCTTAGGCTCAGCATCCACTCCGTGCGCCCGCTCAGGGTGAGCCCCGTCGTCTGAACTTCCAGGTCCGCCAGTTTCAGGTTCCGGCTTAACTTCCGGTTCGGCGGCAGGGCCGGGCGTTCCGGAGCCATCGGGTTCTTCGGGCGCTGAGAGATTTCAAGGGGGTGTTTCGGCTGCAGTTCCTCTTGCCGGGTCGGCGCCATCGGGTTCTTCGGCGCCTTCTCCATCGCTTCCTTCAGCCGGTTCCGGTGTCGCAGGGGAAGGTTCAGCGGCATCAACTTGCTCCACGGTTGGCGCCGGATCCCATGGTCGGGGCTTGACCGCCAGACCGGCTTGCTCCCGGGCCATGTCGAGGATTTCGCTCTGGTACCAGGCCATACGCGCCAGGGCTTCCGCCATGACGCCGAGACTGTGGGATTGTTTGGACAAGTCGTCCTTGATCCCGTCGAGTGTATCGAGAAGTCGTTCGGTCTGATGTTCGTTGAGTGCCATCGGGGGCCATCCTGTTTTTCATGGTTTCAATAATCGCCATCGTTGAGAACTTCGGCCATCGGTCTGGACTGATCGATCTCGGAAAGACGATAGCGCCACATGTCGTATCCACGCAAGCCCGCACTGAGAAGCGCGGCATCCAGCAGTTTTTTCGCTTGATCTTTGTTGTAGGCCAGGACGATGGACGCAACCTTGGCCTCGTTTTGCGCTTTGTCGTGATCGGTACAGACCCAAATTTTCATGGTCTGTTCTGGAATTTCATCGGTCGTTACTCGGTTGCGTTCGGCCATTTCCTAATACCCTATCGATTATAAAGCTATATCTCTCTCTCTCCCCAGGATGGGAGAGAGAGATATAGCGTAATCTAGTCTGTTGTAGGGAGGACCTCTCCCTGTGGAAAACTGTCCGGTTTCGGGTTTTCTCGAGTTGGAGCATAGGTTTCAAGGCCTCTGCCCTCTGTGGATAAGTCTGTGGGCTCTTTTGTGGATGCTTCAGCCGCCGCGTTCTGAGCTTCGCGCGCCGCGATCGTTTTATTTACATCCGGACCGAATACATCGATCCATGCCTCGCAACCATTCGGGCAGACGGATCCCCGGGGAAGGGTGACCGGCATCGCCCCGCAAGCCCAGCAAGATCCGTCATCGGGCTTATCAACGTAAGGCCGGCCGTGGTTTGTGGGAATTTCCGGCTCTTCCGAGGCGTATACGCTTTCAGGAGCTGCCAGGTCCGGTTTATCGGAGGGTGCTGTCCATTCTGGCCATCCCATCCTGCGGCACCGCGCGGCGAACGCTGTCATCATGGTATGACCAAAGGTTTCCCAATCGTCATCTGTGTATAAGTCGGCCTGTTCCACGATCTCGGTTACCATGGGGGCGCCCGCCGGGACGTCGGTAATCAGCACATGCTCGCCGGCTTCGACACTCCCGACCGGGATCATGAAGACGGCAAAGACGCAATAGTTTCGCTTGTCAGTTTTGGAGGCCATAAATTTTCGCCTTTTCAAGTCGTTCCGCCAAAACCTCAGGCGGGACGGAATGTTGGATATTCAGAAAGTGAGCATCCATGTGAGGTTTCAGGATGATCAGCGCATTTTGCAAATCTTCGATATTCTGCTCTTTCACCTGTCCGGACTGACGGGCTTCCAGAACAACATTCATGGCAATGTCGAACAGGGCCCGGATCTCGGTCGGGCACATCATGCAAGGATCGCCGTCATAAGGCGGGCCGCCTTCCATGCGACGGGGCCATATATTAGTGGACGGTGCTTTGGAGCTTTCTTTGTCCATCAATCTCTTCCCGGGTAAAAATGGTGACCCTCATGCGCTTGCTGGTGATGTAGTCGCGCCACGCGGCTGCAATCCCATGAACCCATTTCATTTTATCGTCGACCAGGATGTCATGAGTAACCAGCAGATCCAGAGTTGCTTTAAACCGGTTGTCCAGGTCACCCAATGCGATGAAGGGCAGATCCAGGCAGATCGTAACGCCGACATCGAACGGTAATTTCACTTCGCTTTTGTATTTTGATCGCTGAATATTCAATTCTGATCCAGCAATGCCCCGCCACTTCCGATAAAACGATGTGACGTATCGTTCCTTCGTAAAACATTTGGAAAGCGGCGGGGCGAGTGGAAGATCGAAAACAATCAATGTGCTGTCGCGCCTTCGCCGGGTTTGTCGGCCAGCTGCGCCTCGGCTCCCTGAACCACGTCCAGGACACGTTCGAATTCCATCGGGAAGCCATAGGCCTTGCGGAACAGCGCGCGGGCATAATCTTCCTGGCCGCGCTGCGTCCCATCGGCATCGAGGATCCGGAGAGCCTCATTGATCACATTGGGCGTCATGCCCAGCGCCTTCAGCTTCTTGCGTTCGGCATTGATGATCGCATTGATCGTGCTGCGTTTGTCTTTTGCTTCCATGATCTCGGAGAGGGAAGCCTTGATATCAGAGTTTTTTGTCATCGTCATTTCCTTGTTTGGGTGTGCCAGCGAGGTTTAGCAAGCTGGCTTTGTAGGCCGTCAGGGCGATCCGTTGATCGGGCGCCAGGCTGGGATCATGCAGCCGTTCCAGTAGCAATGCTACCACGGCAGAGGTGATCTCTTGAAGAGGATCAACGGCCATGATTTTTCCATTCGCGCGCGCGGTTCTGTCTATCGACCATATCGAGGATCCGCTTGTTCCAGTAATCATCGGAATATATGACCAGGGCGACCGCACGGCCTATCTCCATGGTGATCAGGCGCCGGCAATCCAGGCTCGAGCGACAAACCTGCAGAGCGTTTTTCACCCGTGGATGCAATTCGTCATAGACGCCCAAATCCGCGCCGTAATCATCCAGCATGGGAAGCGGCTTTTCCTGATCTCGATCAAACGGGATCGTCGCTCGGTATCGCATGCGACCCGGTGTAAAACCGAGGCGCATTTCATCATTGGTCGGGCCCATCATGATCAGATCTTGGGGGTCGGGGTTGCCAGGGCCTCCTTGAGCACGCGCGCCGTGAAGTCGTGGCATTGCGCCATGGTGACCGGGTCCTCCCGAGCCTCAAGCGCTTCAAGCGCCTTCAGGTAGCCGTATATAGCTTCCATCACGTGAATTCCATGGGCGGCCGGGATCGGATAGATCCGCTTCTGTTTGATCCATTTGGGATACAAGGCGCGCCGGATGCCGAGCTCGCGGCCGATTTCCTGCCGGAGGTCTTTCAGGGTCAGGAGATCCACACGCTCGACTTGCTCCTTCGGGGCGTCGTCGCTTGGGATATCGTTTTGGTTTTCCATGGTGCCATCCATTTCAATTGATGAGGGTGTCGATGTTCAAAGGCGGCTTGTCCGGCGCGCCCTTGGTGATCATATAGCAAAGTCCACAGTTCTCGCCGAGACATCGGATGATGCTGATCTCGTATTCGGTGTTCACGCCGATATTGAAGTCCAAGGATCCACAATGTCCGCAGCTGAAACTCCCGTAAGGGACGATGTCCGCCGGCAGTTCCGGTTGCCCGTGGGTGGGTTCGTCGTCATCGCTCATGACATGCCACCTGCAAAGTAAAAGAAGAGGAAGGCCGCCGCCCAGGCGCCAAGGCGGACAACGATCCACGATCCATCACGAGTGAACGGATATTTTGTTATCCCCATGGGAAAGCTCCCAACCAGGCAAGGCCAAGTAGAACGGCGGCCGATGCGATCATCCGGAGAGCCATCATCCAGGTGATATTTCTGGCCCTCATGCGCCGGGGCCTCTGGTTCCGACCGCATTCTTTGCAAACTTCAGGTGATCAAGCGTTTCCTGAAGGCTGTCAGCCGCCGCGTCAATTGCAATACGATGCGGCGAGCGCGTCCCCAGATCAGAGAGACGCAATACGATATTTTTGAGATCATTGAGAAGGATCTCCACTTCATCGTTATGTTCCATTTTCCATCCTTTGGTAAGCAACCCGGCCCCCGTTGTGGATTGGCCACTAATAAGGGATTGCGCCTGTCGCAATGCTGCCGGGCCTGCGTGGTTCCCCAGCTGCCGCCAGGGTCGCGCCGTTATTCCGGTTGGGGTTCCGTCCCCGGGTCCGGTTTGTTTTCAGCCACTTCGTCCGGGTCCGGCTGAACATCAGCTCCCTGATCGACATACGGCTCATTCCTGTCCCGCGCCCGCCAGCGCCCGAAGGCCGCCTCGAGCTCAATGTCCCGGCCAATGAAATCCACCATGTCCCTGTGGATCTCGCCAAGGCCATCGGTCAAAGCATGGTCGGCCGCCGCCGTCTCATGGTTCGCGTTCGGATACTCGGTGATCCGGATGATCCGCGTATTGTAAATGTGCATCGTCTCGGAAACCGCACCGGCCTCCAGGATGTGAGTTTTCGATACGCCCGTCACCATGCCCGTGTCCGGGTTGATGTCGAGCTCCTCGATCAGGGCCCGAAGATGGTTCGGCGCCGGCATCAATATATGTACTGATGTGGTCAAAGGCTCAATCCTACAAATGCCAGGACAGCGACAATCGCCATCCCTATGAAAATCTTCTTCCGATTGGCCTCAAACCAATTCGGCTTGTTATCCTGCGCCATAACTTCCAGTCCTCTGCCTGTGTATAAAACGAAATATTATTCGACACTTCTCTCACCAAAACGTCAATCCCCTGTTCTCAATCACTTCTCAGGAGGCGGATCATCAACGATTTGATAGGAGCCCTCAACTGTGCGCGGTAGGGGTATAGGACTGGACTGGTTGCCCAATCTTTCAACCCCCTCCCTCTGATCCGCAAGATCACGATGGGTCCCATCTGGCTGAGGAGGACCGAAGTTGATGACCACTGTCCCCGGCTGCTTGCGCTCGGGTGCCTCCGGTATCGCGAGCTTCGCACGGTTGAGGATGTCTTGTGCTGCCTGCAACCGCACACTCTCCGACTTAGCATGGACGCTGAGATTGTGTACTGTTGTCAATGCCATAACGACCATTTCGACGTCCAGGGTCTTGAGCGCCATGTCCCTAATCGCCTCACGCACGTGTGGGATAGCCAGAACCTGCGTACCCCGTGTCCCTGCGCCTTTACCGCTATACCCTGCGGCTCTTATGGACTGTGTGGTCATTCCCCCTGAGACGATATAGGCAAGAATGAACCTGCGCTGCATGGGGGTTGCTCTGTCGAAGGCTGGTTTGACGTCGTTACTGATGGTCATAGCGAGGCTCCGAGCGGGAATAAAGAGTGGAGCGGGTTCATTTTGGTGTCAAGGCACTGGGTGACATTGGCAGGGAATAAGGGAATATGCTTGTGGACAACGCCTGTGTCAAACGTGGTGGATTTCACGCTTCCCGTGGATAACGGGGACAAACAGAGGAGAATGGGATGAGCAATGAGATTGAGGACTGCACACCGTATGTCATGCCGGTTCATGAAGCCGGCTCGTACTATGCCGTGCAATATGCCTGGAACACGGTGGGATACTGGGAAACAGTGGGTATAAGCCTATCGGTCTGGGACACTCTCGAGGAGGCGATCACAGACGCTCGAGAGCTGGCTCAAACCATTGGTTCCCGCTACGAGCCCTACGATTGGAAAACAATCGAAGCGATTGAATTGGCGACGAACCGAAGATGATCACGACGGTGTGACGCCTGTTCCCCTGGATGGGAGAGAAACGCACACACACTGGATGTTGAACATTATCACCGTATCCAACAGCGTCAAGGATCCGCAGTTTCCCGCGCCTTTGAGGCTTGTGAAGACAATGAGCCAAGCAAACCTGCGGCATGGTCGCGTTTATTAACATGGAAGGGGAAACGACGGCCGGCTTCGCCGCACGCAAGAGCGTGTCCCTGACCCCGCCGGAGCCTCGGTGGTGGAGATAGACATCCAGAGCATGACGCGCTGGAACAACGAGGAGCATGACATGAAGGTCGTAAACAAGAGATCAAGCGACAGCACGGTGTATATCGGACGTGGGAGCGTGTTCGGCAATCCGTTCAAGATAGGCGAGAACGGCACACGGGACAGTGTGATTGCGGAGTTCGAGGATTATGCCCGGAGAACGCCACATGTCCTGGCGGCCATAAAGGAATTGCCCCAGAACGCCGTATTGGGATGCTATTGCAAACCACGCGCCTGTCACGGCGATGTCATCGTCAAACTGAACGCTGAAGGCTGAAAGACAACCAGGTCGGGGCGCTGTGCCCCGGCCAATACATGGAGAACAATGCTATGACCGAACATCAAATGAACAACGGTACGGAGACGGATCACGCCTTGTCGCAGGACAATGGCCATGAGGCTCACGAGGAGCTTGTGGCCGCGATCGCGTCGAACCTCCGCAATATAGCGGGTGAGATCGAGTGCGCGTTGACGATCGAGAAACAGAACGATCCGTCACGCCAGGAAAGCGAATACCTGGTCGAGTATCTGACCAGCCGCTTCCTGGGCATCCAATGCTGGTTTGCCAAGAGCGAAGGTGACCGGACCAGGACCGGGCTTCGCCAGCTCGCGAACCAGCTGGGCGGGATGATGCGCCGGTTCCGGGGATCCGAGATCGAGGACACCCGGATACAGGGCAAGACGGACCAGATCAATGGACGCGAGCACCAGCTCGACATCCTGACCGCTTATGCGGAAGCAGCGGGCATGGTGTACGAGGAAATGACCGGCATGAACTATGGACCGGTCAACGCCGCCGGCGTGCCGGCCGCAACGGCCGCCGCCGCGGAGGCCAACGCAATGGTCCTGAAATACGGCGACAAGCCCAAGCCCGACGAAGGAAAGGCACGGGACGATCAGCCCCGCCAATACGAAGACGAGAACGGCGACGGCTACGTCCTGGGACATGACGGCCGCTACCATAAATTGGCCTGATATCGGACTGGGTGGGACCTTCGGGTCTCACCCTTTTTTTCAGCACTGCGACAGGCCCACGGGCGGGGGAACCAGCCCTCATGGAGGAACAACATGTATCATTACGAGCATACCAATGGCCAAAAGATCCCGGTCCCCGAAGTTGTCGTCGACATGGCGGGTGGCCCGAAACCATATTTCGAGAGCCCCTATGTCAAACGTTGGTGGAAAACCGACGATAACGACGTGGAGCTCGACAAGGGCTATCCGTCGCATATCCAGAACCCGGACGATCGCCCTGATGGGGAAGTGATGAAAGATCTCCTGGATCCAGCGGTCATAGATGTATGCGAATTCATCATCATACGATGCAAGGAGGATCGACTAACCAAGGCGGAGATCCTCATTCTGTGTCAGCGGATCGTATCGATCATGATCCAAATGACGACCATACCATCAGCATGGAACATCTTTCTCGGCGCCCTGATGTCAAGGGTTGCGCAAGACCTTGACGAAGCCGGCCGCATATCAATGATATTGCGGGCAATACTGCAAGACAGTGACGGGGGATCCGATGACAAAGAGAAAAAGACGTAACACACCGGTATGGCTCATCCAGGGAGCCATTTATGTTTATATCGGTCTGGCCATGTTCGTGGTCGCCTATGTCCTGCTCAAAGCCGCCGGCGCCCCACTTTCCCCCTGGTAGGAGGTTCAAATGATCTGGAGCTTCATACGCGATATTCTGATCGTGACTGCCGTGTTCATCCTGGCAACGAATGTCGCCTTTATGGCCTGCTCTCTGATTGACCGTTGGGTTCCCTCATGACCGTGACCCGTAAACAAGCCCTCATAATTATCCAGGAGGTGATCGAAGCGCACGGGATCACGCAACACGAATTCTACTCGAAAACAAAGCTCCGCAAATTTGTCAAGGCGCGCCATGAGGCCGTCGCCAGGCTGATTGACGAGCTTCAGCTCTCATCACCGCGTGTCGCCGAATACATCGGATATCGAGACCACACATCGGTGCTGCATGCCCTGAAAGTCATGGAAGGAAAGCCCAATGAATACAAATCCAAGCGATCAAACACCAGACCAGTTATTCCAGGAAAAGCGCAAGATCCTGATCAAAGCCCTCATAACATATGGTGTTCCAGTCCATTGCCGAGCCGGGCTTTTGCGCCATATCCTTTACGGAATGCCGGTGGGGGGTTTTCTGACGACCCTTCTGGAGGGCGCTGGCTGGATCAACGTTATCAAACTAGCCGACCAGACCAACCAACTCAGCTTGGGGAATTACTGGAATTTTCTGAGAAACGCTGCGCCCGCCTTATGCTGGAACTCGACGAAGTACGTCGGGAACTGGCAAAAGAGCGGTGGCTTGGCCGGTCAAATGGAAATAACCACTTCATTCAGAAACGAAAAACTGACGGAAGACAGGCTATGATCACCGAGACCGCGGCCGGGTGGTGGGCCTGTTTAACCAGCAATCGCGCCGAGATCCTGGCGATCGCCGAGAGGCCGAACATGTATGGTCGGCTCGACGGAGACCCGCCTTATAAATGGGCGGGCCCCGGCGATGCCGCACCCATCGAGCAAATCCAATCTCTGGCAGCCGCCTTCAATGAGTGCATCTGGAAAGAGGATGCGCGCTTTGCTGTCTGGTTCTGCAATACCATCTGGGCGATGGCGCCCGATAATGAGGAGATCCACAACTGGCCGGGATGGCCGGCACTCTGCGATCTCTGCAGCGAAAGCTATCTGGCAACGCAAAAACCCGGCATAGCAAAATTCTTCACCCCACCTGAGGAGCACGACGATGAGCTACGACCCGGACATGCTGACCCGCTTGCTGAACATAAGCCCGAATGTTTGCCTGACGAAGAAGACAGTCCTTGAGGCAATGGAGGAAGCGGCGACAACAACGATCGTCGCAATCGCCTTCCATTTTGCTAACAATGTCAATTTCACTGGCGAACTTCCTGCCGATACAAATGGACGCAAAACCGACCAGCAGGTAGCAGCCAATATGAAGATCATGCGTGAGCATTTTGGTGAAGTCTGGGAAAGCATTGCAGAGCTTCAGACATCCGTTCTCGCGCTTCAACAAACCGAACCTGTCGTCGTAACCGACCAGGGCGAAAAGTATCTCAACAAATCAAAAGGTGGCGAAAACACCGTCGTTGGCGCCGCTCATGCTGCTCTCGCCGTGATCAACGCCGCCAATGGAGAGGTCGAACAGGATGGCGATGTCACCCTGCATCCAATTCCGGTTAAAATACCCAACCACGAGGCGTATACGGTCCGCCTGACCATGAACGACCTGGACGCCATACATGTGGCCCTCGGATCTATGGACATGGACAACGTGGCCTCCTACGTGACCGAAGAAAAATTCGGACGAGAGATCTGGGAAGCCAATGTTCGGCTCTATAAAAGTCTCATTCATTCCGATCACGTAAAGTCATGATCGGAAAGCCCAAAATCGAAACTCTTGCAGCCTGTCCCGAATGTGGCGGCCAATCCGGTTTCTTCGGATCCGTTGGCCGCAATCGCATGTTCAGATGCAGAGATTGCGGACATGACTTCCGCGCCATCATTGAAGCAAGGAGGACATCAGATGATCGAAATACTGGTGATGTCGCTTGCAGCGGCAATGGGGATGCTGTTCCTGATCCTGAAGATCGGACCGATCCGTAAGGTCCTGGTCTTTGACGCCGTTATCGATATCGCTTTCACCAGCCTGCTCATGTGGTCGATGTCCGGCACTTATACCGGGATCATGGTCGCTATCGTTGCCGGCGGAATTCTATCAATCTGCCTGTTCATCGCGAAGCGCATGTTTCCACCGGATAGCCTGACACCGCGTGGCTGGCGCCAATCGACCGAACGAAGTTTCATGGATTGGTTACACGATCGTGACGTTGATAGGCATACGTCTTTTCGGGACCATCGGGAATGAACCCGATCGTGCCGCTCAAGGCCTTCGCCCATTCTGCAAAGCTGCGCGGGCTCGCGCGCCGCATGCCACATTCCCATTTGCCAACCAGGCCATCAGCACAGCCTATCCGCGCATTGAGCGTCGATTGGCTCATGTGAAGATCCTTGCGTCGTTGAACCATTTCATGGATCAATTCCGCGTAGAGATCGTGTTGAACATGTTCATGATCAGTTTCCACTCGATAAAGAAAGCTCATCAGCCATGGAAATGTCAAGACGCCATCAACTCGAAACCCTGGCAGACACGATGTGCTATCAGCTTAATTGTCATCCCGTCTCCATTGTGCGTGAAAGGATGTATGGCAAATTGGTGACGGCTTACCAGCAGGGACGGTTATCACTCATGAACAATTTACGACGACATGACACGCTTCGCGATATGGCGACATCGATTTGTAATTATATGTGTATCCAGCCGACCGATCATGTCGTGCAACCAATTTTAGATTTACTGCAATCAGCCTACGAATGGGGATTGACGGACGCCCCCTATTCACCCGACATTGAAAGTCCGAACAACTCAGAATGGATGGCTCCAATGAACTATTCGACCGTAATCTGTCTCGTCTCTCCGGATGTCCGGGGGATCTCCTGTTGCTATGAATTTGAAAGCGACGGGGAAACACCGAAGAAAATCTATACCTACAAATCCCTCGATACGACGATCGTCAAAGATGATCTTGTCGTTGTGCCAACCAATACACGCATGGGCTTCACGGTCGTGAAGGTCATCGAATGCGACGTGGAAATCGAGATCGAAAGTTCGATCGAATATAAATGGATCGCCGGCCGGTTCGACAAAACCGTCTATGACGAATTGCTGCGCCAGGAAGACATGGCGATCTCACGTATCAAGAAAGCCAAAAAGACTCGGGCCCGTCGCGAGCTCAAGGAAACAATCCTGGAAGATGTCGACGAAAGCGATCTCACGTCTCTGCCCGTCTTCCGAGGCGAAATGCCGCAAACCAGCGAACAGATCGCCTCAATGATTGCACCGGCGCCAGCTCCTGTGGCGGCGCCGGATGAGGAAGATTATTCCGACGTCTCAGATGACGACGGCACTCAAAATGATCAGCCCGATAGCTGATCCCCAGAAGTTGGGTCCTCCATTCGAGCAAGTTCACGGGGCCCGACGACTATAAAATTATACATTCGCATAAGTTTTATAGTCTACCAGATCCCTCTTCAAGAGCTCCGGTAGAGAAGTAACGGGTGGCGCCCCTCAGTTGTGAACAAGCGAACGGAAACTGTTGGGCCAACCCCGAAGGAATTGAGATTTGGGTTTCTCTACGTTTGCAAGATCCAGGAGCGCCCAAATGCCGCAATCCATTCGCATTGCGGCTAGAACTGGTTCGGTAGGCCAGAATAGCGCGGGCGAGCCCGACGACAAGGATCATAAGACAAACTGTCGTCGGGCAAACCCCGGAGGATTAGGATGCCGTCATGCCCCAAATGCGGAAAACGGAAGCTGAACAAGAACAAGCGAACGAACCGCTACAAGTGCCCGCGGTGCGGCACCTTGCCGTGGAGTGTTGCCGAGCCCACGATTTTTGTTGGGAGGGAGGGCCGTGCGATCTCTGTGCCATCCAATGGCCGCCGCGCAACAAAACAACAGGCCGATTTGTTGTCTGGAAATTCGAATGATGGGAACAGTGAATAATGGAAACCAAATATACAATTTATAGCCCAGGTCTGGAACCAAAACATCTTACTGCTGATCTGCCTCATGACCCTGGTTACGACAAACTTTGTTCTTTCATCTGTCCTCTATTGGACGATAATAAATTTGAGCACGTCACTGTCCTGGTCGACGGAGAATATTTCGATATGTTCGTTGATGAATTCAGCGTGCTCAAAAGCCTGTTCTTCAATGAAGATGCGACTAAAATATATCGAAACAATTATTTGACCCAACATCCCGATACAGATCCGTCAGATCTGCCTCCTATCATGGGCCCGGCCGTGTTGTTTCATCGCAAAGTCTGGTTCTAATTAAACCATTAACAGATTGGTCAAAATAATGAAGTTGACGAATACTACGGGATTGCCCGAACCCATTGTCAATGCGGTTCGAGAGACCGAATACGTTCCGTCAGGCGCTGACATCAGTGTGACAGCCCTCATATCGCCCATCCGACAAGTCGCCCTCACCAGTGGCCATCGTGGCGAAATGGTGGAGGACGCAGCCGACCGGATCTTTGCCCTCATGGGCAAGATCGGTCATGGCATTCTGGAGGCCAGCGGCTATGAGATCTTCACTGAAGAGCGGCTGGAAATGAAAATTGGAGATTACACTTTGTCCGGCGCCATGGATGGTTTGTATCTCGAAAAGGCAAATGGCGGTTGGGGAATTGATGACTATAAATTCACATCAGCTTACGTTGCCAAGTCCCATGGACAGAAGGGCCAGCGATCGCGCATTGAAGACTGGTTCCTGCAATTGAACCTGTATCGAATGCTAGCTGAAGAACATGGCTTCAATATTACCAGGCTTCGAACGGTGCTTCTCCTGCGGGACTGGTCCATCCTGGCCGCAAAACGCGACCACGATTTCCCTCAGAAACAGGTTGTCGTGTTCGAGGCTCCATTGATGGATCTCGACAATCTTCGATCCTGGACGTTCCGCCAGATCGAGCGCCACATGACGGCGCAACAAGGCCTGGATCAATACGGGCAAAGCCATCTTCCGACTTGTACGGACGATGAACGTTGGTCCAAACCCGATAGCTATGCCGTTATGAAGGAAGGCCGCAAATCCGCACTACGTGTCCTTGCCACCGAGGCGGGAGCGATCGCGTGGACTCATCAAAACAATCACACCGATGAAACGGGCAATCGCAAAACCGGAATATCGATCACTCATCGACCTGGTGAAGATGTGCGCTGCGAGAATTACTGCGCTGTTTCTGAATGGTGCGAGCAAGCCAAAGAACTTGGACATTGACCATTGATATTGAGCTGCATGACCGATGCCTGATTGAATTCAAAAAAGTATATCCAAATGGCTGGACAGCAGATGAATGCGCGGAGCGGGTCGGACTACCTCCAATGGATATCCGACCCGTTGTCGCAGCCCTTCATAAAATGGGATTGCTCTATCCGCGCACCACCCGTAAGGGCGATGCCGAACTCCGGAAAAAGAAGCCGGTCATGCGCTTCTGGACCGATCCAGAACAGATCGACCGGAGATATGAACAACGAATGGAGACAATATCAAATGTCTTCAATCGAATTTTACAAAGTATTGAGGTACGTCCAATGACCGAAGAAGAAAAGAACCTGGAACTATGGTCCAGCGTCGACACAACAGACCCCGCTCATACCAAAAAGGTCGACGTCCGAGGCGGGTTTACGGCGATCGACGCCTATCATCAGATCCGAAATGCCACCGCCAGATTTGGACCGGTCGGCAAAGGATGGGGATGGGATATCACCGAAGCTTTCGATACCGGATCGACGATCGTCATCACAATAGAGCTCTGGCACCGCGAGGCTCTTGAAAATACCAATCTCAGCGATAAATATAGCTTCGCTTCTGTCGGCCAGGCCGCAAGTCATACCGGTCAGGGCGACAATAAGAAGCCCGACGCCGATGCCGCCAAGAAGGCGCTTACGGATGCCATTACAAAAGGGCTCTCCTATCTCGGCTTCAATGCCGATGTCTTTCTGGGCAAATTCGATGATAGCAAATACGTCGATGATCAACGCCGCGCGCATGATCCCGCCATTCAGGAACAGGAAAATGCCGATGAAGAATGGCTCACCAAAATGGAAGACGATCTCGACGCCTGTACGACACTGGAACAAGTCAACAATGTTGCCAAAGCCAATGCCGATACCTGGCGCGAGGTCGGCAAGAGATCCGACAAGCGCGGCATAGTCGCTAAGATTGCCATCGAAGGCGCCCGTGCTCGGAACGCCGTTTCCGATCCCGATAAACTCAAGGAGGAAAATTTGTAATGCTTTTATCAATCGAACTGAAAGATCTCACCATCCATCCCTTGAATGTCCGAAAAGACAGCTCAAAAGCTGCCATTGATCAGCTGTCGGCAAATATTGCCGAGATCGGACTTATCAACCCGTTAAGGGTTTGCGCCGGCGAAAGGAAGGGCAAGTATCTGGTGATCGCCGGCGGCCAACGCCTCCGGGCCCTGAAACACCTGGCGATGATCAATGCAAAGGAAGATCCCAAGCCTGTCGAATGTCTTTTGACAACCGACAACGAGCTCGCCGTTTCACTTTCTGAAAACCTTGTCCGATCTCCTCTGTCCCCTGTAGAAGAATTTCGAGCTTTCGGCGCTATGGCAAAGATCCACAGTAACGAAGAGATCGGAGAATTGTTTCACGTGAAACAATTTCGCGTGCAACAGCGCCTTGCCCTGGGAAAGCTTGCACCGTCTATCCTCAAGTCTCTCGAAAAAAAGGAGCTGACGCTTGAAACGGCAGAGGCTCTTACGCTCATAACCGATCATAAAAGACAACGTGAGCTCTATAGCCAATTCAGCTCTCACAATAATCCGGGTCATATGATCAAAGCTTCATTACAGGACTCGACCTTCCGATCCAGCTTTGCCGCATTTGACCTTGATCTCTACAAAGGCGAATATATTACCGACCTGTTTTCATTTGGTCTGGACGATGAGGCCAGCGAACGATACCTCGCCGATTTCGCAGAGGCCATAAGACTGCAGGCGATAGCCGGACAGGAAAGATCCGATGCTTTTGTCGATGACGGTTGGAAATGGTCAGAGTTTCGCCCAGAAGAGATCGAATGGGCTGAGTACGAAAAACATGATCGAGAGCATAAATCATGGACTGGCAAATATGCCAATGAATGGTCTCCGACAGCCAAAAAGAAAACTGGTGTCTTTGTCTCATTCAATTATCGAAACGAGCTTGAAATCCGAGAAGGATTTTATACGCTCGAAGAGACCAAATCTCGGCGCGCAAAAAAGAAAACGACTGACAGCCCACAAGAGGAAGAGGTCGAAATTGAAACCGGGTCGGGGGCGTCCTATTCGAACGCGCTGAAAGCAGATCTGAATTCAATGGCCAGCGTGGCCTTGAACCGTGCAATGGTGGTTAGACCCGAAATCGCCATTCGAATGCTATTGGCTCAGATGATGGCCGTTTTTGAAACCGGGTTTCATGAAAAAATCATGGACGTCATGCTTTCCACGCCCAGCCCGGGTGAGCTTGCCAGCCAGCTTTCAGAGCACGCTGTTACAATAGGATCCACAAAACGTCTGGATGATCTGGATGATATCTTCAAACTCATCGGCAAAGGATATAAAGCCGCTGAATTCGATGACAGACTGAAAAAGTTTACTCAGGGTGAGATCGTTGAGGCGCTCGCTTGCGTCGTCTCTCGCGCGATCTGCCTCCAACCTGGTGAGAAGTTTTTCTCCATCAAGGACGAGTTGGTTTTCAACTGGCGTGACGGCTGGACGCCGGATCTCACATTCTTTGAACGCCTGACAAAGCCACAATGTGCATTCATTTTAAACGAGGTCGGCTTCGAAAAAGAGGCAATCGACGTCGTTATGACAGGCAAGCGATCAGAAGTTCATTCTCTGCTTAATCGGCTGTTTCTTGAGCCGGCTATTAAAGTCGCTGAATATCATCCACATATGAAAAATCCCAATTGCGTTGTTATTGTTCAAGCCATTAATGCGTGGATACCATCCGAGATACGGGCTCCCGAAAAAGGATAGCTGCGACGTAGAATGAGAGGCGACCGGCGGCGTCATAAGTCAACTCCTTCCCTGCCTGCTGATCTGGGGAACCAATCAAAACAGGGATAATCGAGGTGTCGCAATGAAGCCCGTCCATCGAGTAATTGTCCCAACCGCCGGAACCACTTTAGCACAGGAGATATGTCATTTTAAATGAAGCCAATCTAATCGGTAATGTCGGGAGAGATCCCGACGTTCGGCAAACACAAGAAGGGAAAGTCGTCGTGAACTTTTCCATCGCCACCAATCACGGCCGCGGTAAGAAGCAACGAACCGAATGGCACAAATGTGTCGCCTGGGAAAAGGCCGGCGAGATCGTTCGGGACTACGCACAGAAGGGCACCAAGATGTTCGTGCGCGGTGAGCTCCGGACACGCAAGTGGACCGATCAATCCGGCAATGAAAAATACAGCACTGAAATTCATGTCGGCGGGTTCGGTACCCAGGTTCGGATTTTATCCGATGGTGTGGACAGGAAAGATGAGAATAATTCCTCATCCGATAAAAGCACCGACGCCAAAACTGAGGAAAATTACGACGACGAAATTCCTTTCTGATGTCGTTGAAGCTCACGATCCCGGAGGAAGGGGAAAGTCTGTGCCATTGGTGTGAGACTCCTTTCGTCCGGAAAAGTGGCGGCAATCGCCAGCGTTTTTGTACGGCTGATTGTCGTCACCTCTTTCATAAAGCCGCCCGTTTATACACTGAACACCTTGTCCGCGACGGATACCTCACAATGCAGGGGCTGAAGTCCTGGGCAACAGGAGTATCGAAAAATGATTGAACCTACCCCACGAGAGCGTATACGGACCTTCATGCGTGTTTTGACCCCTCGAAAAGGGTCCATATCTCATACGGCACGGAAAATCGGCTATTTCATCATGTTCTACGTTCTGATCATGGCAGGCGTTGTCATTATCTTTGCGGTCGCCGGCATCAGCGCATTGGCGATCCCCCTGATCGCGGTTATCCCGGCAATGTTCTTTGCGAACCGTTTGGCCCAAGCCGCCAATACCGCAGCGGGGCCACGCCGTGAATGAATTCAGGATACGGAAACAAAGATTAGGATTTCATACATTCCTCGATCTGTTCGTCGGGCCCGAAGGCCACGACGATGGCGCCCTATGTGGACGTCTCCGGATGCGCTCCGAGGAGGCCGAGGCATTCCTCATTATCTGGAATATCGGCATGACCGCAATCCAGCACATCCAAACATGCGAACGCTACAACACCGCCCTTGTCAGTCGGATGGACGTACACTTAATTGAAGTCGAAATGGAAATGCTTGGCGAGGTGATCGTTTCGGATATCGCAAAACTTCATAAATTAGAATTTGTTCCGTAGCCTCACTGCGGGACAGATGGCCGGGACTTGGCATGACCTGGTCGAGACGGCGTCGGGGAGCTTGTATCGTAGGGGGCTCTCCGGCGCCACCTTCCTACCTACGAAAGGCAACCAATATGGAACTCAACGATCAATATAAAGATCAACTCGTCGCTCATGGATTTCTTCCCATGAACCATGAGGAACCGAATTTCTTTCCTGTCGCCATGCAGCCCGTCTTTGACGGTGATGGCGGCGAAGTGGAAGGGATCCAACGTCTCGTTCGAACCGACACCAATGTCACTCTGAAAGTCCATACCAACAGCTATGGCCTGGTGTCGTACCAGGACAGCTTCGGCGCCTTTGACGCGGCGCTCAATAAATCCGGTCTCGATATCAAGGGCATGCTGGTCCAGACCGATATGAGCCACGACGGCGCGCGCTGTTTCCGACAATATGTCCTGCCGGCGCATCGGATTGAAATGCCGGACGGTGAACCGCTCGCGCTTCGCATCATCATGTTTAATTCATATGATGGATCCATGAAGTTCCGCGGCCGCGCCGGCGGCTATCGGTTCGTTTGCGCCAATACCTGTGTCCTGGGATCCGACATCATCGATATATCGGTCAAGCATACGAAGAAGGCGCCAACCGAGATCCTGCCGGCGATCGAGAAAATCGTTGCATCAGCGGATCACTTCATGGAATGGGAGCCGCGCTTCAAAGTCTGGGATCAGGTCAAGCTTACGGACGATGCAGCCTACCACTGTCTCGAGCAGCTTCCCTTCAATACGCAACACCTTGATCGGATGTTTACGACCTGGAGATTATCCGGCAAGGAAACGCTCCTCGAACTGTTTCATTCGATCACAATGTGGTCGACATTCAGCTCAACAGGGGAGAACCGCGCCGCGACACGCGCCGACCGTGAGGGTCGCGTGGCGCAGCTCATTGACGGAAGCGTCTGGAGCAATCTAACAGGCGGGGATCCGTTCCTCGCATGAACGAGGCGTCGTCGCCATCACTCCAATTTATGAAGGGTGCGATAGAATTCAGGTTTATCAGGTGACGACGCAAAGAGAGAGGGGAGCCCCTGGCCGGGTTCCCCTTTTTTTATGAAAGGATAGGGACCAAGCCCTCATGGCCGTTTTATAATTTATCGACGTGAGCGCCGGCGATCGGCGAACCACCACGAGACGGCGACTTCAGCAAGAAACAGTACCTTCATGGCCACGTCTGACATGGTAACGCCTTCAACATCCGTGAGCAGGATCACCGCAACCAGTCCAACCAGGCTGAAGGTCAGACACGGCCGTACCATGCGGAGCATGACATTGGCCCATTGAGGCGTATCTCCATACGAACTGTCGTGCTGGTAGCTGCCCTTCAGGGCTTCGACGTCCGCTGAGATCGCGGCGATGTTCTCTTCGCTCTCGAGCTCCTGGCCCCGCATGGCAATCTGTTTATCAAGCAGGATCTGTTCATGTGCGAATTTGGCCGCGTCCGCTTCGATCTGCTGGGCGCGCTCGAAATAGCCGGTGATCCCGGACACGACGGATCCGAAGATCCCGACCAGGGGCCCGGCGAACAGTGATGTGATCACGCTTAACATTACCAGCTCCTTTTGCTGCCAGTGTCGATGTGGAGAAACGAACGATAGTTTATCCCAAAACCGGTAAATCCAACAGCGCGCGCGTGAGCAATCAACCTGGCTTTCTGATGGCCCTGCAGGCGGACGTCAAACGCCCGGCCGAACTTGTGCATGGACAGCGGCGCGCCACCCTCGAGCGCATTGTGTATCGGACACCGATAGGCCGATGATAACGACATGGGGATCCCTCGTTCTTTCCGGAGGAGATCCAGCATGGCCAAGCTTGGAGAGTGGACCAGGAGCTCGCCGCAATGCCGGCACGCTATCTCTTTGGGCGTGAAATATTGCCATGGCCAATGTGATTTGGGGACGTGACGCCAATGTGAATAGAACATTAGCCGCGATTTTTGACAATTGGGCGTTTTTTCTGTTCTTGAAGCCGGCGCATCTGTTCCTTCAGCTCGCGCAAACGCTGCTTCCCATCCTGGGTCTTGTGCTTTTTGAGGCGATCTTCCTGCCGCCAGATATTGCGTTGCACCGCATCGATCTGGATCTGATAAACGTCGCCGCTCATCGTCGTTAATCGATCACGGTATTTCTGATCAATCAAATTATGCTGATTGAGCTCAGACAGCCAGACAGGGCGATCGACGGTAGCGCCAAGGCCAATCAAGATCGACATTAAAAGGGTAAAAAAGAGCACCCAAAATCGGACTGTCGTTGCAAATTCTCTGAGTTGCATAACTCACCTTTTTTTATGGTCGTCCTCGGGGTCGATCTTGATCACTAATGACCCCTTTGAGCTTCAGCATATCAAAAAGCTCTTCAGCGCTTAAAGGCGCGACATCTGGAGGCGGAGCCGGATCGGCGGGATCAGGTGTATTCCCCTCTGCCAACCATGATTGGTATTCGACCCAATGCGTGTTGTCTGCATTGTCGGGAACAAACTGACGTCCATCTTTTTTTACGCCGCCATCGATGAGTTTATATGTGGTCATGTCAGAGCTCCGCTTCGGCCGTTACGGCGATATACCAGATAGCTGCGGCAAGGCCGACACCCGTATTATCGACAATCACGCCAAATTCATTTGGCCATAATGCACGAGCGTTCGCGCTCTCTCCCGTGTTGTTGGTCCATTCACCTGATACCCCGCCCGATCGCGGGTTCCACAAGGTGACTGTCGGCGCTGCTCGCATGGCTACAGGGAACACTACGTTGGCGACAACGCTCTGAGTGACCGCCATCGTGTATGAAAATGGATGTGATGCAGGTCCAAGTCCGCCACCTTCTACCGGCGCTGTCCCGTAGGCAAAACTTTTCCAGTAGAAGCGTTGGCATTTAGCCAAAGTATCCGCAAAGACTTCATGCTCGTAAGGACTGGCTGTGGGTGCAAGTTCAAATTGCACCCCGGTGATCAGAATATTGTTAGCAGCGTTATCAACCAGATTTACCTGGTTTGATGTCGCTTGCTTGTTGGCAGATGCGGCCTCCCAAGCATCAGCCGTCGCAGTATCATTATCGGTTCCCGCCGCCATTATGAATTCGATGTTCATCCCCTGCCCGTTGTCGGAAGGCATGGAAGTTCCAGAGGTATCGCCGGGGATCGTCGTCGAAAAGAATTGCCATGTGTTCGTGGTGCTGATGGTGAATTCACGAGAGTATTGCCGAACGGCATCTGCCTGATGAACCACGACTGTGAAAATACCGGTTTTCGTTGACTTCATCCAGAATGACAAAGAAGCGGTTTTGGCTCCGGCGCTATTATGGCCAAAGCGTACGCAGTTAGAGGCTTCGATCTTATGTTGCAGCAAAAGCTGTTCGTCAGTCCCAAGAGTTTCGGATGTGGTAACATCGATTTTGATGCTGTTGGTGAATTCGACGCCAGCTTCAGCTGCGGCCGGAACGTCATCATCTTGCGTGATGGTTACGACCGCAGAGGTCGCACCTGCATCAATCCATTTCCATTGATCGAGGGTGTATTGTGACGCCACGAGCGCGGCAAACGACGTCCCGCGCTGAGCGACTTTCATCTCACCATTGACAACGAGGTTCCTGGTTCCTGTGGCCAAACCAGTGATACCGGCGCCGCCACCGATAAATTCGGTGGCTTTGACGTTACCGGCGACATCGATCTTTTCTGCGGGAGCCGTTATCGCGCCGATCTTCCAGTTGCCTGAGCTATCGATGAGATACATGGCTTGCCCGCCATGCGTATATTTCATTTCATCGACATTGTGATCGTATTCCCAGAACGTCCGGACATTCGAGGTGTTATCGGCAAATATGAAATATTGTTTTTTGTTCGACGGGGATAAGAGCGTAATGCCGGTATCGCCATCGCTCTCAACGACGACATCATCAGCTCCGACGAATGCGGTAATAGAACCAGCGGATCCGGAATGAACATGCAAAGTGCCGTCCGGCGCCGCGATCCCAATACCAAGATGTCCGGCATTATCAATCCGCATTGCCTCTGCGGCATTGACGGTAAAGCGCATCGAATTGTCGGAGTGATCATAAAGAATATTGCCGATGTCGACATCTTGGGGATCACCGAAGGCGAACTTACCGGCGGCCGTATTTGCGGACAGGACTGTAATTCCGCCCGGGGCCGTATTCTCAATGACCAGGTCGTCCGCATCAGTGCCAGCCGTTGCGACAGCTGCTATCTGGATCAATTGCGCGGCCGTAAATGTATTGGCTGCCAGCGCGGCCGCACCCAAAGAGGTACGCGCCGTCAAGCCACTCTCGGCTATCCAGGTCGTCCCATTGCCAACAATAAAATTGCCATCGGTAACATCAAGAAGAGCGATAGTTGTTAGATTATCATTGGTATCTGGGTTTGCGACAGGAGCAAGCGCACCGTTACTGTCCCAGCCTGCAAGGAACCCGGCTCGATCTGCGAGAACTGGCCAATCGAGATCGGCGGGATCGGTCAAGATATCTGTCGGCAAGATCCCTGAGTTCCGAAGAATGCGATCGTCCAACTGTTTGAAGCTGGACCATAATTTATCGAGCTGAGTGTTCAACGTCGTGATGTTGAATGCGCCGGCTATCGGGAAATCCGTGCTTCTGGAAAAAGAAATATTCAGCGAGGTCGTGATTGTTACATTAGATTTATCGACAACCCATTCAACCGTGCCACCTGCAAAACCACCTTCAGTGCCCAGGGTTGGCTGGATCGAATAATCTGTTGGATCGACCTGCAGGACAGCATCGACCCAAACTTCAATGTCAGATCCATCAGACTCAAAAAACTCGTAGCCAATGGATGTGCTCCCCGTGGGCGTACTGCCAATAACAGTTTGTTCCCGGGTCGGATTTTCCGTGATGATCACATGGGACATCAGAACCTCGCGGCGCTTTCAATTTGATCGAACGCTGGTTTCAGCCACAGGATATTCTGTCCGGGGAGCAATCGGCGCAACGCACCGGCTGTATGATTGTCATATTGTCCGGAAAAGATATCCGTGAAAACTTCGGAGACCCGGACCATCTGGCCAGCGGTCGGACCCAGGACCGTTCCAACCTTGGTACGGAATGAAGGATTGTATGGCGGCGCCATTCCCAGCATCGCATTCAATCCGAGTTGGTGATCCGACATCTTTTCGACAATTCGATTGATGTCGTTGAAATAACCGGTGACCCCGGATCTGTCGATCCCGGCCATCAACCGTTCCGAGATCGACCGGGATTTTGAGCCCTGGCCAAATTGCTGGCGTTTGATTTCGTCGACCGCAATACCGAGGCCTGTCATCGCGACCAGGCCCATGATGATCTGTTGATCTTTTTGCTGGATCGCCGGGATGAGCACACGTTGCGCTGAGGACATGGAGAAAGCTTTGAACTGTCCGATGACGGAACCGAGCTCCGTTGACATCCAGAGCGGTCGATCGCCGATCCCGGGGGTAACGATCGTCCGCTCCACGTCCTGACTTAATGCTGATCTGAAAGCGTCCTGCGCTCCGAGATCTTTCCATTTCTCAGTGTTCGCGATTGTCAACCCGTCGATATCTTCGGCCCATTCTTCGAATTCCCGACCAATGCGCTTTCCCATTTCTGCGTCGATGTTGGCCCGGGCAAGTTTTTGGGTATCAAGTTTCGATATCTCCTGTCCCTTGGCGAGCTTTCGTGTCACCTCACCAATGCGTGATGCGATCACACTGGCCGCCATGCCTTTCATCGCAGCGTTCCAGGGATTGAACAGATTGACCAGAGAGAAAACGCTCGAGCTCCCAATGAGACCTCGTTCGAGTTTGGAGTGGCGCCCGAATGTGTCACCCAATTCAGAGAAAGATTGGGCCCGGATTGAAAGTTCCATTTCCAGAGCAGTGCCGGCGAGTTTTGCTTCTCGAGCTGACAACTTCAAGCCCTCAAAGTTTTTGATCAGCGGAATAAATGCTGCGCTGAAGGCTCTTTCAAATCCTTCGGTCATGACGATCCGCGCCAGATCCGGGAGAGACGAAATCGTTTGGCCGCCAAGCATGGTGATGAACTGGAATTGTTTCGCAGCTCGATAGAACCTGGACAGGTTTCGGTATGGATCATCAGGTAAACCATACGTCTGTCGAAGCCGATCGCGCATGGCCCGGATATCCCGAAGCGCATCATCACGCTCCTTCATCAATTTTGTGACTTCGGCCTGTTGACCTTCTGAAGCCCGAAGACGGGCGGCGAAATTATCGGTGATCTCATCCAGCTGCTCGCGCATGGTGATGTCGCCAAATCGATTTGTGAGCTCGAGGTCGGCAGACACCGTGCGCGTGTAATATCGAAGGATCGCATCGACATCCGTTTCGATGAAATCAAACATTTCCTTGACAGGAATATCGAGTGTCCGTTCGCGGAGAGATCGTGCAATGCCGATCGCATCCTCATCAATGGGAACGAACGGTTTATGGCGCAGGATTTTGTCGGTGACGTCCTGAACGATCTTCTCCAGAGTGTCGCCGCGTGCGCCTTTGGAACGATAATGCTGACGGAGCTTATCCTTGAAGCCCGCGTAATTTTCCATGATCAGATCATGTCGATAGAATACCGGGAAAAAGCTCTCGGCATTTGTCGGCTGCGGACCTTCATTGCGAAGGCGATCGACATCATCTTGCAATTGTTTTTGCGTTGCCTTCAGCCGGCGAAGAGTAGAGGCCGCAGGCTTCGCAGCAATCTGCTCATCGATACGTTCGATCTCTTTCAGCAATGGCCGGGCATAAACATCAGCATCGCGGAGCTCCTGGTCAAAAGCCTGGAAGAGCTTTCTTACGGATTGCGCGGCCTGTTGCACCTCTGGAACAGCGTGTACGTCTCCGCTGTGCATGGCCTTGCCGACTTCGGACCGAAACTCAGCGGGAGACAAGGCTTCATCACGCCCTCTCCGCAGGTCGTCGTAAGCCCGTCGCGCACGATCGGCAAATTTCGGCTTCCCTTCGCCTCCTCTATAAACATGATAGAGACGATCAACTTCGGTAAGCTGTTCGACCGTGGGCCACCATCGTTTCCGGACCTCGGTTTCAACCGAGACCGAAGACGCTATGCCTTTCTCATGGCGCTGCAGAAAATATGGATTATCAGCAAGATCCTGAGCGATCTGCCGGACACGGAGCTCAGAGGATTGAAGCATTCGTTTCAACGGACTGTCGGGAAGCTTCTCGAGCATCCAGGCTGGGAGCATCGTTTCAGCGTCGAGCTCTTCCCGAGGCGTTGGTCCAGGTGTTTCGTCAACAGCTTCCGCGCCAAGCCCGCGGGGCGGGGGCCCGGGCTTGTCGGGATCTACAATTTCCCCTTCATCAACAAAGGTTCGGCCGGGTATCGGTCTCTCGCGCTGAAGAGACGATATGGCCGCCTCTTCGCCTTCGCGGACTTCTTTCATGAACGCATTGAAGGGATGCAGGTAATCAGCTGCGCCGGTCGCAACTTCTTCAGCTGTGCCGGCGATCGGCTCGCCAGCAATCCGACCAGGGTTTGAGGTATGAACCGCTCTCAGGATCCCGGCCAGTATTGCCGTGGAGCCAACGGTCATGAAGGCCTCCTCACCTGTGCGCGTAATTTGGGACATCTGGCGAATTGCTTCTTCACCGGTGACCATGCCGATGAGAGTTTTCACCCGGAGCGGCGACAGTAAAATCGATGGATCCAATACGGCGCCGCCAACCATGGCGAGGAACCCCAACCCGCCGGAGTTGGTCAGAAGCTCGAGGTCTTTCTGCTGTGCCTTGATCCGCTGTTTAACGAGCTCACCGTGGGCCCGTGATCGGACACCCACGAAGGCAAAGGGGAACGCTTCAAAACCTCGAAGATAGTCCGGACTTGCATATGGATCGAACCCTTCATCAGCGTGATCGACACCAGCCAACATGGCCATTTCAGCGGCATTGACCAGGGCGCTTTCCCGCCGCATGCCGGCCTTCATCAGATCTCCGAAACGATTAAACCCAAGACCGGGCGACGTCCCGGTAGCCTGTCCCATCGGGAGAAGGAGATCCACGTCCCGCCGGCCAGGTGTGCCAGGCGGCGGACGCGAGGTGTTCACGATCGGTCGCTTGATCAGGGGATCCGAATGGTCAACGCCACCTGGTAAAGGACCGGTATTGAATGGATCATCTTCGACGCTTTTGAAAAGTCTGCCCATATCAATTTTCCGGGAACTGTCGTTTGATCCATGCAACGGTATCTTCGACAACGCCGCGTTCCGCCCAATAGATCAGGTCCAAAGACCGCTTCTGACTGGACAAGAAAAAAGGCTCGCCCCCAACCTTTGCAACGGCGCCGGCGATCAGTTCGTTGCTGTCAACCGCTTTCCGGAAATCTCTGGCCAGGTTCATATTCATTTCGACGTCGTAACTTTGCTTTGGCTTCGGCGTAAAGACATAGGCTGCGGATCCGGATCTCACCTGTTTTTCAATCCCATCGACATCACGATAATAAATATTGTAGGACGGTTTCTGATGAATGTTTCCGGCTGAACTTTTGGTTGGCTGCAACCACCAAGAACCAGCGCTGGTTCCCTCACCATAATTATCGACCCATTCGCTCCTATCCAAGGGGCTGCCTTCCGGACTTTCGCCAAAGAACTTCATCATTTCGTCAGAAACCTGCCACCGGACATAGTGGACCGAACCTGTGGCATCTGCATAATTCGCTTCGACTGACTGGCGTTCATACCAGCCAACACCGTTGCGGGAAAACATTGACGGCGTGTAAAGCCGTCTCAACCGTCGCGCAACTTCCTTCATGGCGACATGCCTGTCCGGGTAAGTCTTCATCAGATTTCGGACCATGCTCTCAGCATCGGCGATCATTAGAGCATTCGGTTCGGGAACCGTGTCGATACCCGGGATCGCATCAATGATAAATGTGAACGGTCCTGCAGCATCCTCTAAATAATGTTCGAGACGATTGTCCTCCATAACCCATTCTTCAAAGGTGCTGTCATCTGAAATGCTGAGATATCGTGTAAGATCTAGCTCCCGTTCTCCCTTTGGTGTGTTGATATAATCGACCACATGTTTCAGGGCATCCGGGAGGTTTTCACCAATCTGCAATTGCTTGTCGATGATGTAGTTATAGAGCGATTGCGTTCCTTCATCGAGATCCCCTGCCAACGTTCCGTTCTTTCCGGGCAGATCCCGAAAATCGTTATAGACGGCAATTCGAGCGGCCATGGCCTGAGCATTATCGAGATCTGTCATTCCGGATCGAAGGTAATCCGCGACCTGGTCCGATAGCGTGTTCGCCTGGCCATAGAGCTGTCTCATCATCGGACGCGCGGCCTGGATCTGTTCCGGCGTCATGGTGGTAAAATCGAGGCTGATGACGTTGCCAAGAGTGTCCGGTCGTTGGGCGCTTTCGACCTCACTGAGGTATCCTTGAATACCGGGTGTTTTCGATGTTGCCAGTCCTGCGGCAACAACTTGTCCGGCAAAATTTGCGTCCCGTGATTTGTTCACTGATTGGCGCCATGCCGACACCCATGTGGACATCAGAGACGCGATGGCTTGTGGATTTTCACTCATGCCTTTCTCGGCTAAGAGCGCCCGAATATCAGCTGAACTATAACTACGGGGATTTGCCTGGACCGTGCCCCGGAGAATGGCAAGGGATTGCTGTTCGTCGGCCGACAGGATCACGTTGTATTTTCGTGCGGCGGCGCTATAGATCTTCAAAGCCCCCTCGGGCGAAAGACTGTTCCGCGCGATCCATTGATCAAGTTGGGTAAAGTCCACGGCACCCTCGGTCGCTTTGATTTCTTCCATCTTCAGGGTTACCGACAAATGCTCTTTGATCGCCAGGTTGTCGTTTTCAGCTCGTTCAAAAGCGCGCAGGACGGACGCGATACCGGCAGACTTCAGGCCACGCACCCGGCCATCATCAATAATTTTAGCCGGGTCCCAATTTTTCCAGTCCTTTTGGATCTCACGGCCGAAATGATAAGCCTCGAGCATTTGTTCCTGGGTTTCGATCTCGTCCAAAAAGGATCCAAGACTGTCATAAAGTGCGGCGACCTGGCCTGCTGGAATGATGTCCTGGTTTTCAGCAATGAATTTTTTGACGGCATCTTCGCCGAGATCACCAGCCTCGATATCACGTTTAAGAGCTGCGACTTGCGGGATCAATGCGATTGTTTGGTTGCGACGGGATCCGGCATTTGCATGGATCTCCGCATTCAACCGGCTCATCGCGATTGTGCCCGCAGCCCGGCGTTCCTCAAATGACATATCGAGACCCTCAACCGGGTCATTGATAAACGCATTGATCGACCGAAAAGCGCCATCCGTAGCACCCGAATTGTAGATATCGAGAGCATCTTTGGCGATCGCCGCGCCGGCCATCTGTTGCCGTGCCAGGATGAACAGGCGCTGGGTCCGCTGTACGGCCGTGTCTCCATTGGGGAAGATGATGGAGTCCTGATCACCTTCGAGAGCTTCCTCCTCATATACCTGTTCCAGGATCGCCAGCGCCGCCATGCCATCGCCCAATGTGGCAGAGCCATTGGTCAATGCCTCGCGTGTATAGAATGCCTGGATGCTGGTAATCGCATCGACCTGGGTATTGAAAGCTTCCTGACGAACCCGATTGGAATTGGTTTTCAGGAAGCCGATATATTGGGACGAATTCAGGTGATAGAGCCCGAGCTCAATCTTGGCCATGGCCCGTTCGGTCGATAGATTTTCCCTGGCGCTCTTGAGCAGTTCTTTCGAACGTGCTTCATATTCAACCTTGAACCCTGTCGGATCTCCTTCGAAGCGAAGACGATTTTCGGCTATATAGGCCCGTTCATCGTCCATAACTTTGTTGCTGTAGATCGAGTCTGAATTGGCGTTATTTTCCTCATCAAGTTTGACGAATGCGGCCGCAGCATTATTGAAACCGACTTGAAGATCCCGGCCGCCTTGGGCAATTGCATCCGCACCGCGTCTGACACCTGATTGATTGGGCACGCCAACAGGACGGACAACGCCAATTCGCGCTCGATCAGGTTCAATTCTTAAAACCATTTCGTTCTACCTAATTAAAGTCGGAGTAGCCGCCGCCACTCTCATATCCGGTATCACTAAATTGGTCCCCGTAATTCGTCTTCCCCACTTTCAGGGCTGATGAACTGGCGCCATTGAGCAAGGATCCAACGGCCGAAAGACGTGAGCCAACGACAGCGCCTTCGCCGGCGACCTTCGCTGCATCGGCCGTGAGTGAAAATCGTCGTGCTCCAACCAGGCCCATGAGCCGAATATTCATAATGTCTTTGCCGGCAATCCGCTCGCTCTCCGTCTGGATCGCATAGAATGAGCGGGTTTGAGTGGGGTCGAAACCCAACGCCGCCGCAGCGGCCAGTTGCTGGCCTTTCGTTTTGCGGAGCTGTTCGAGCCGTATTGCCTCTTGTTGAGCCGCCTGGATCTTTGCAAGCTTGGCCTGTTCTTCGGCCGCGATCCGTTCGCGTTCAGCGGCCGCGGCGGAAAACTCGCCTTGTTTGATTGCTGCAACCGCGCCAACGGCCGCAGCAGCCATCATGATAAAGGGGGCAGCTGCGGCCATCAGACACCTATCGTCAGTTGGAAGCCAAGAACCTTGCAGGGCAAAGGCTCGCCCTGCGTGAGCTCGACTTCAGCATCACGGGAATACCCTCGTAATGGGAATTCGCGCAAACCTTGAACACCGACAGGATCGAGTGACATGTCGTCGGTGACCTTTCGGATCAAGATCTTGTTCGCGCCCGCGATCGTCAGAGAGAACGTAGCAGACAGTTCAATGACAATATTAATGAGCCTCTTGATCTTTCCGGAGATCGAAAAACCATTGACGGTAAAACGAGGCCGAAGGGTTTTCATGCTCACATTGTAATCACGGCCTGCGACAATTTCTGTCTCGTCTTCGTCAATCGTGATCGATCCATCGGCGGCAACCATGAATTCCCCGTGATAGACCGCGCCACGACTTACCACATGGACAGTCTGATTGATCAGATGGCCGAACCCGGTGAAGACCTTCCCGGGGACGATATTCGTGGCGCGCCTGGCCTGGTCCAATGAAAACGATTGTTCCGATCGCTCGAGGTGATAGATCGTCGCCGCGCGCCCAAAATCATCGGCAAAGGCTTCATCCCAGACATCGCCGGCGACTGGTCGTTTTACAGCGGTAAACAGTTGATTGCCGACAGCAGCAACGTCATGAAACTCGCCATCGGTCGACCAGCGCATAAATCCTGCGATCTTCTCATCGCGGATCGAATGGAAACCGATGATCTCGCCAGTGCCGACATTCACTGTAAAATAATATCCTTCAGGGCGGCGCGTCGTTCCATTTAAAACCGTCGATCGCCGAATATCGGCAGGCTGTTCAGCGCCGAATTGATCCTTTTTCTGGAACAGGTGAGTTGCCAGGAGAGAGACCGGCGGCGAAGCAAATTTCTCATCGACCGATGAAAAGATAAATTCCCGCATGGCCATGCCGGTTCGCTGGATGAAGATCGTGGCGCCGTCATAGGTGATCGGTGGGACTTTGGCATTGATCCCGTTCTTGTCCTGGGCCCGGATCGATGCTGTTTGCGGCGACAGGACCTGCGTTTCCGAAAGCGGGATATAATGTTCGCCCTGATCCGTGTAGATCTCGATATTGTCGTTTACGTTGATCCCTCGAACCTGTTCGATTTTTCCACTGTCAATCGGGCGATCGATCATTTGATTGTCGTCGCCCGATCCTTCTTCAAAACGGAAGAATGCCGATGTGTTCGAGAGCCAATTTCCATGCGGGAAATCGCGAGATCCACCGATGATCAATCGATTTTCCGCCAACTTGACTTCGCGCTGCCAGCCGTTTGCAGTAGAAAAGACCGCTTCGTCCCATGAGGTGGTCTCGGTTGTGCCGTCCAGCGTCTCACGGACCGTACACGCTGCCACAGTGGGGCTTGTGATGCTGTTGATCAGGATTTCCTTATAGGTGTCCGATACGGTGTCCTGATGCCTGATGATCACCCCGACATGGTCCGCTGTCCAAAAGGCTTCGCTCAGCGTGCAATTGATCCCGCCCGTGGTGCCGGAGGGCGTCATCGTGACCGGATTATCCGCAAATTTGAGATATGGCTGATACCTGGGAAACCCGGCCGCGGGCTCTTCAAAAGCAAAATCGCTGATCGCAAAGGTCACGGCCGACGTGCGCCGGATCTCTTTCATGATCTGAGATCCGGTGCCGTCTGCGACGAACATCGTATCCCCTGAATGACTTACATGCAGGGTGTCCAGAAGAGCGGTTGTCCAATCGGCATTCGTCGTAATCGTTTCGACGAAAGTAACCGTTGGCAACTCATCCGGATCGCTGTCATCGACTGACCAGATATCAAGCCGGGTATTCGTGAGGGCAAAAATATATTGCTGATCTTCGTTGAATTCGAACGAGAACAAGCGAGGCTCTCCGATCAGGACTGCAATCCATTCTGACCCAGCTCGACGCTCAACGCCGCCTTCCAGGAGGATGTTCCAGTTTTCAAGTTTCTTGAGCGCGGATCCATAGATCGCGAGATCGTCACGCGAATAAGCGTTAGGCGTGATCTCACCAGCGTGCATGCTGTTTTGTGGGAGAATGAGTTTTCTCATTCAAGGTAACCGGTGACGTTCATCGACATATACTCGAGTTCGATATTGCTGTTATCTGTCCGGTTGACCAGAAAAACTTCAATGTAATCTGTTCCTTCGAGTTCTTCATGAACGGAGAGCGACCCCATGACAATATCCGACCCGGAGGATCCGGTTTTCATCCGAACCTCGGAAGTGACATCGTAGACGCCGTTTTTCGCGATCCCGATCCCAAGAATAATATTGTTTGAAACTGTCGTGATTGAAAACGATGCTTCGATCATAAATTGACGTGTGGCGTCGTCGTCATGGAGCAACCGGTTATTGACCGGCATTGTGATACCGCGAACCTGCGGTGATACCGTTGTCGTGCCAAGCGCCTTGACGGCGACATCGACCGTGGAAATGACAGTCTCGACCGATGTCGAAATATACATTCCGCCAAAATCCGGTGCAACACTGATGATCAGATCCCGGAGATCCTGTGGTGTGATCGAGCCGGCGACCTGTCCATCCTGAAAAAGGAGGGTCAGAAGATCGTTGATTGAACGTTCTGTATCAGCCATTGATTATTTCCTAACCGAAATAAGACGTCGGGTTCGTAACCGCTTTGACGTTTCAGCCTGCGTATCCATCGCCTTCGCGCGGCGTAGCTGAAAAATGAATTTATTGTCCATGGATGTGATGAGATCTCCATCCCGGGCAAGAGATCCGGCGAAGTCGCTGGCCAGCTTGTAGATCATTGTCATATCGAAATAAGCGGGCCACTGACTTTCAGAGGGGCGGCCGATGTATTTCATAATAACGACATCGTCTTCGGTGGCGTCACAAAGGATCTTGGTTCCCTGGATCTCGTAATTGATCGGCCTGCCTTCGACATGAACGCCACGGACCGTAATTGCCACGACATCCCTGTTGAATTGAGCGGACCATTGAGCTCCGATCGGGTCCGCTGCATCTTTCGATAATTGAACCTGGCTTTTAGCAAAATTCCATTCGTATGAGCCAAGCTCCGCCTCGACAATGGCCTCATACAGTAGTTGGGCCGTGTCGGCTTCGATGCTGTCGCCAGAGGTGAAATCAGTAACTGGATCCGCCCCAATGAGCACAAACGCACGGCTCGCAATATCTTCTTTTGTGGTGCCCATAAATCGATCCCTCTAAAGCATGAGGCAATGTGGCCGTAGATGGGGGGATCTCGCAACGCACAGAAAGAACAAGGCGCCCCCGAAGGGACGCCCTGCCAGGCCGCCGGATGGCATTTAGCGGCTATCAGCCCGTAGGCGTGATTTCGATTTGAACGCCCAAGGTGCCCGCACCGGCAAAAGCGGCGTCGCCAACAATTTCGATGGGATCGCCCTTTTTGACCGAATTGCGCGGTGTGGAAGATCCGATCCCGAGCAAAGGACCGGACGGCGTATCGGTGTCCGCGTCACCAACGCCGCCGGCGTCACCGACGACCACGGCCAGGCCCGGGACAGCAATACCCCCGAGCTCAAGAGTGATCGTTCCGCCGGTCGTGATATCGGTCGTGGAGACCGTCCGGACCCGGGTAATGTAGCCCGTGATGGGTGCTAAGACCCAATGGGACGTCCCAGCAAGGAGATCGGTCTCTTCGATATAATCCCAAACATACGCAATGTCATTGTTCGTCGTCGGGGTAATTTCGACCAGGATCCAGGCCGAGCCCGCGGTCGCGAACGTGCTGTCCACATCGATCTCGAGAACGGTGCCAGCCGCAACAGTGCCGGTGGCATCTGCAACAGAGGTCGGGACATCGCTATCGACATCCCCGGCGCCGCCGCCATTGGCCACGACGACCTCGAGCCCGGTGGGCGCGGTACCGCCAATTTCCAGGATCAGGGATCCGCCCGTGGTGACGGCGTCAACCGTGACGGATGACATCCGTTTGATCTGGCCGGCAACCGGAGAGATCATGAATTGAGACGTGCCTGCCAGCAAATCGACTTCGTTGATATAGTGCGAGAGGTAGATCGTTCCATCGGACGGATCTTCCGGATCGATCTCTATAATCTGGATCACATCGCCGGCGCCGGCAAACCCGCCATCGCCGACAAGTTCGATCGCCTGCAGAGCATCGACATAAGCCGTTTCGTCACGGCTGTATCGAGGAATTCCGGAATAGACCAGGCCCGCAAGCGCAGCCGAAGCCGAAGGGATTACATTGCTGAGGCCGAGAACGGCGGCTGTTGCGATCTCAACCGTCAAGGATCCGCCCGTGGTCGTGACGGTCGACCGGATAATGGTCGTCAACCGTGATACCCAACCGGCAACGGGCGAGACGACAAATCGCGAAGTCCCGGCCAATAGTTCGACTTGGGGTGTGAAGGTCGCGAGCTGGATTTTGGAAGCGTCGTGAACCCATTCGTCCTGAATGATTTCAGCGGTAGCAACGAACCCATTCGAGGTGATCTGGCAAAGGGCCGTTGAGCCCTTGGCTTCGATAACGATCGTATCCTTGTTGCCCATCATCTTCGGGGCGTCGCCCGAGAAATAACCGGCCGCAATCGCAGTTACCAGGCTGTCCGTTGAGGATCGATAGTGCCAGTGGTGGAACCCGTTGGCGCCGCTCAACAGAGAAAGTTGTTTTGCATCAAAGGCCATGTCGGCTCCTATTAGTCGCCATCGGTCTCGGCAATAGCGGTGCCATCCGAAATATCAACGGTCGTGCCATCATTGGTCAACACGTTGCACCAATTGGTCGACGGCACGTTGGTATCAATAACCAGGATCACATCCCGAACGCCGAGCATATTGACCGCGTCCCCGGTGAAATAACCGCTCGAATTGACGGTCGCAATGGGATCTGCGGATCGATAGAGCCACATGTTGAACCCATTGGCGCCGGACAAAAGAGCAAGATTGGAAA
>SDBT01001595.1_pt1 | contig 40273 bp, 78 predicted proteins | sample 2277101 | NCBI WGS metagenome assembly SDBT01 (sample SAMN10404973, study PRJNA504765) | marine sediment metagenome | isolation source: marine sediment core GS10_PC15, 103 cmbsf | place: Arctic Ocean: Southern Knipovich Ridge | collected 2010 | reverse complement strand
TAGCCATGATAGGATTAAAAGTATCTTCTATGAATGGAGGAACAGGAAAAGCTACTATCACTATAACTCCATTAGTTAAAGTGACAATATCAACTCCTATTGTTATCTTTATATCATAATCACCAGCACTTAGAGTCCCAGGTACAATACAAGTAATTTGAGTATTACTGACTACATTTATACTAAGAGCATCAATAGTATCTACACCAACAATTTCAACAGTTGCAGGTGAACTAAAATCTGTGCCTGTAATAGTTATAGAAGTATCTTCACCTAGTCTTGCAGTTATTGGTATACTATTATCTACTGTAAGAACCATTACGATATCACCCACGATTGGTTAATATTGATATTAGATTGATTTGTTAATTTTATACTGAAACTTATAGTCAATCTATCTAAAGTACGTTCAGTTAAAAAATTATCTACTTCTTGTATACGATTATCTCTTAACAATGATTTACGTATCATATTAGGTAGCATTACTTCAAGCGCAATTGCAGACGTACTTGTTCCTAACATGTTAAGTAAAGGAGTACCATATCCATGTGTATATATAGGATGTACACCTAATGGAGTAGAAAGTATCTTTCTTATCCATAGTAAAACATTATCTCTATCTTTACATATTTTTAAATGTCCACCTTCTAATGCAAAATCACCAGTATCAAAATCAAAAAACGGTGAATCACCAAGTGTGGTGATTGTTATATCACTTGTTATTAAATCTGCTGTACTTCTAGGAAGTTGTACTACAGGAGGCAATCCTCTACTAACCATTATCTTATATCAGCTTTCCACGAAAAATCTAAATTGCTACCCCCAGGATTAGTTCTACAATTAACTGTAAATTGTGTTGAAGTAATATTATCAATCCAAATATTTCCAGGATCAACTGTAGGATTTTCAGTAAAAACAATATTTATATCTTCTGCACTAGGAGTACTGCTTAATCCATGTGTTATCACATCACTTGTACTCCCACTAAGCATAGAACCTGTGCCTCGATTTACTTCAACTGCTGTAAAATCATCCTCTATTTTAAGAATAAAATATCTACCTCTTACGGCAAATAACATAACAGGATCATTTACAGCAAATACATCTCCTTCTTTTATGATAAAATGACCATCAGACCAAGATAAATGTAGAGATTCTTCTACATCAGTAATTTCAATAACTAAGTTAGATAATATACCTCCACTATTAGTTACCTCTTGTACAATACCTGTGTGTGATACACCTATTTGATTGTCTATTACACGTTTAACAAATGACGTTAAAGAACGTTTAAACATATTTGTACTTAATGAATTATTTGAACCGTGTTGTAACACGTTACACGCCCAACGAACTAAGTAGGCTTGTATTACTTGATATCACTTGATCAACAATATTTTGTGGTATATCTCGACGTTTAGTAACTGTAAGATCTTGTTTAAAATTATCATCCCTAATTTTCGTGGTCAAATGTTTAATAAAATATTCTCCAACTATACCACTTGCTCTATCTATTAACATTACTCTATCGAGTGGCTTTAAAGAATTAAGTGCAAAAGTTGTAAAAGATACTTTCTCTACTTCTTGAGATTTTTTTTCTATTGTCTTTTTTAAATGATCTCTTACTTCTTCTTCAGTATTGAATTGAGATGTATTTATACTTATTGGAAAACTACCAAATTTGTCTACACTAATTTGATCAGTAACTGTAACAGTATCCCCTACCCCTAATTCAGTAATACTAGAAAGAATAGAGCCACTTTGATCCAAAGGTCTATACCCTATAGCAACATTAGCAAAATCAGGATCTGATATAGAACGTGTACGAATTGGATTCATCAATGTTGGTGTACGAAATGACGTTTCAAATACCCACATTTTTCCAGAAAATTTATTTAATTCTTCTACCACTAATCCAATTGGACTAATATATAAATTATAATCTTTACCTTCTTGTTGCATACTTATTGATAATACATCTAAAAAAGCATCATAATAACTAGCATTTTCATACACTTTTCCTTTTTTTATTCTATAAGTAGTATTCACTAATGTATGTATATTTATATTAGCAGCAGTAGCAACACGAAATATAAATTCTTTTGCAGTTTCTCCTGCATTAAGAGTGAAAAAGAAAGTATCACGAATTAACCAATGACCTAAATTCCTTACTACTAATCTTATTTCACCAGTATCTGGTTCTCGTATATTATCAAATATATAACCTCGAAAAATAATCCTACGAAATATTTCACCACTAAAATCTACTACTGGAGCAAATATAGAAATCATATCCCCATTAAGTATTAAGTTTGGTTCTAATGTTCCACGTGTTATCATAGAAGCTTCTATTAATGGAGTATCAGCATCATATTCAATATTTATTGAATTTACTATATTAGAATCATTTCCTAACAAAAGATAAGAATCATTAGTTGGTTGTCCAGAAGAATTAACTCTTTTATGAAGAACAACACGATAATCTTTTAATAAAGGATTTGATGATATTTGTAATACCATTATATACCTGGTTGTGCTATAGGTGGATCACTATCACCTGGATTTAATAATAAAATTGTACCTGGCTTTAGAAAGAAAGTATTAGTTAATCTATTATTAAACATAATAAATACTACAGGTAAACCAGTCTTCTGCGATATAGAAGCCCATGTATCTCCAGGTACAACTACATATATTGAATCTCCTTCAACAAAAGGAGGAAATGTACTTATCGCTATTGGCTGACCAGCATTACCAAAATCAACCATACGAACTGCTAATTCTTTATACTGTATAAAAGATGCTGTATATTGTATATCTTGTCCTTCACCTCCTACTGCCGACCAAGTAAAAGCATGCATGATATAATTTTCATCTATATTAAGACCACTTATAACTATCTTAAGTGGTATATCTTTCATACTATTAAATCTATCAACCCAAACTAATGGCGCAGGATCGTACCAACTAAATATCTGTTCTACAGTAAGACCTAATCTATCAGTACTAAGTTGTGTAGGATGATGTTCTTCCGTAAATGTATCATAAAATTTAGGAAAAAATGAATTTATAGTAAATCTCTTTAGATTACGAGAACCAATTTGTGCAATTTCTCCTATACCAATAACCCTACTTCTATTAAGAGTAGTCGAATCTGTTACCGATATAACTTCAGGAGTAACTGGTAATAAATAAAGAGGATCTGGTAGATCACCCTTTAATGGACCCATAAAAATGTGTATGTTATCATCATGTGCCATATTATTTACGGATTATTAATCCTATCATCTCTTGGAGTTACAGGACCATCATCTAGTCCAGTTGATAAATCCATTATTATCTGAGATAAATCAGCAATATCACCAATTTGTATTCCATCTATAAATATTTGTTGTAATGTTCTATTAGTGCCTGTTACTTCTCTTCTATCTAATTGATCAGAAATTACTTCCTGTTGTATTTGTCTATTTATACTACTTCCTGGTTGTTGAATAAAACTACTAATCCTAGCAGCTTGAGTAAATTTACCAATAGGATCTTCTTTTATCCTATTAGGAAGATCTGTAATAGACTTAATAACACCATTAATAATACCTGTACCAATAGATACTCCTATCGTAGTACCTACTTGAATAAATGTATCTGTAGTTCTAGTATCTTCAAAAAATCCAATTATACCTAAAGTCAGTCTTTCAGAAATTTGGGTAGTTATACTATCAACTTTTTCCCTACCACCACTAGTCCACCATTTATCAAACGCAGTAACGAAACCTTCCCATAATATACCAAGTTTACCTATGAAATCAGCACTTGTAAATCTATCTGTACTTATTATATCTCCAATAGCTTCATTTACTTGACGTAAAGCATTTGCTAATGGAACACCAAGATTAGCAAATAGTTCTTCCTTTACCAAGCTAATAAGTTGTTTAAATGAAGCTATAGCATTAGTTAATGTATCTTGTTGGATTGCAAATTGCCTATTAGTCTCTCCAATAAAACCAGCCATATCTTTACTAAAAGCATTATACAATCTCATTTCATCATTTAATTGAGCTTGAATGCTACGAATTTGCCTTATATTAGGAAATAAAGTAGTAATAATTTCTACCCATCTTGCTTGTCTAAAATTAGCTTCTCCCATTATTTCTACTTGTTCTTTTTGAGTTTTAACTAAATCATCAATTATTGTACCTTGCGGTGCAATTGTTCTATTTATTTCTCTTAATGTTCCTGCATAACCTTGTGTAATAATATCATTTACTGTAAGGCTAACACCAAGCCCTTTAAGTTCATTACGTAATTTTGTACTCTCAGCTGAAGTATCAACAAATCCCTTTAACAAGTTTCTCTGCGCTGTAAAAGACTCTGCTTCACCTAAAGTCTGTGTAGATACAGCTATACCAGTCATTACATCACGAAATTCTTTTAATTGTCTTACTGGCTCATTACCAAATAATAGTTGCATACCGCCAGTTAATTCACCAAAACTTCTAGATAATACATCCATCTGGATTCTACCTTTGTCAACTGTTTTAAATAGAATATCCATAAATGCTTCTGCTTCCTCAACAGTTACACCAAAACCAGCAGTTATGGAAGTAGCGGCTCTCATAGAATCGTCAATGTCTACACCACCAGCTACGGCTGCTTTCGCAGCTAACTCAAACAAACCAATTGTAGTCTGTAATTCTTCATTTGCAAGAGTAATACCATTTTCCATTTTCCTTACTTGACTAAAAGGAAAACCACCAAGAGAACTAGCTGCTTCCTCTAATGCTCCAAATACATTACCTGTTATACCAAAATCAGCACCAAGAAACCTAGTAGCTCTTCCTAGATCCATTATTTCATCTCTAGACACACGCAAAAGTGCATTTACACCTGCTAGGCTTGCTTCGGATTCTGCACCTCCTCTGACTATTTCACCAAAGATACCAGCTATTCTACCAGGAATATTAATAAGCTGCATCGCTATTCCGAATTTAATCATCAATCCAAGTAACTGAGTAAACGATACACCTTGACGACGATTTACTTCTGTTGATTTTTTACCAGCTGTTGACTGTCTATCAGTTGCTTGTGTAACTCTTTCTAATGATCTTCTATAATCATCCAATATTCTTTGTGGCTCTTCAAATGTTGAAAATAATCCTGGACCTTTACCTCTGCCAAATCCTGTAATACCAAATCCTTCGGCATTTTCAATACTAGAAAAACCTCCTTGTCCAAAACCTTGTACTTTAGAAGCGTTTAGTTGTTCCGTATTCATACCACGCAATGCTCGACGTGCTCTATCAGCTGTACTTTCTACACCACGAAGATTACGACCAACAGCAGCAAGTCTATTACTCATTGCAGCTAGACCTTGTTGTACTCTGCCTGCATTAAATATTGCGTCTAATGAAAGTATTGCCATTATTTTTTCTTTAATGCTTCTTCTTCAAGATGATTCATATATCTCAAAGCAGCCATCATAAATATTCTTTCACCAAAAGGTTTCACTCTTATCTCAGAAGGAAACTTTCTATATTTCGCAACTAAGATTGCAAGATTACTATACCTCCAATCTTCTTTCATACGCTTTAAGATAAATTTTCATCTTCATCCTCTGCCATATATGCACCTTCATCAAATCCACTTAGCTCCATTATTTCATTCTGTAGCATCACTATTTCTCCAGGTAAAAATAGTGAATTAACAATAAGATGTCCTACTCTTACTTTACCATCTCGTGTATTATGTTTTGCTTGTAATCTTTCATCTTGTAAATTAGGATCTTCTACACAATTAAAAACAAGTAACCTACCGAGTTTTATATTATCTGTTTCTTTTTCTGGTACGCTTCCTCGCCTACCTCTTGTTACAGTTTCCGAAGCATTATTAAATGTTTCCATTTCTTCCATTGTGGCTGCTCGTATAATTACATCAATATTTCGACTTTCTATATGAATCTTCTTTATAACACGTAAGCTACCATCCCATGCTAGTAATGCATCTAATGCAGATGGCATTCCAGGATTATTACCATTACTAGATACTTCTTCTTCTATCCCCACCGTATGCTTATCCATTCTATTCTACCCCCATTATTACTTATCTATACTGGTTGTGTTATTTCCTGATTTAATTCCATACCCTCAAAAGTAAACTGAATTACTTGACTTATAAGATCTTCCACATTAAATCCAAATGGAATCTCCCATAATTTTACACTAAAAAGTGTCACTTCTTCTTCTTCCGCCCCAACATTAGGTCCAAGATCCGGGTCACTAATTTTTATTGTCATATTAGCTTTTGGTACGAGTTTATTTTCATCAAATAAATCTACTGCTAATTGCATAAACTCACTGCTAACACGAAGTATAGTAAATGTACCTTCTCCTGTAACTCCTACACGTTTGAAAGAAGTTTTGATAGTGCCTGCTCTACGTATTGCCCTTCTTTCTGCTGTTACCCTTGCTTCAATAGTTTGTATATTCGCTACTACTTCTCCTCGAAAAATTAATTGTCCAAATGCACCATTGATTGCATTCTCACCAGTAAAATTTTTAGCCACTGTTTACCTCCTAACTTACTTCAATTGTAGAGTATATAAATTCGATAGAATCAATAGGCTGTACACCTATTTTTACAAAATATCTATCTATTGTAGGTGGATTATCTGGATCTGTTTCTGCCGTAAAACCAGGATTAATTATATTATCATCCTCCAATGTTTGTAAAAATTCTCTAATCAAAGTAAGAACAACTGTTTGACCATCATCATCATTATTTATTATACCAATAACACTAGCATCTACCGCAGCAGATATAGAATTAAAGATTGAATCAAGAATTTTAATTAGTCTAATCTTACTAAATACGTCAGATTGTGTTGCTCCTGGTGTAGAAAGTGTATTAATACCTCTCTCTATCTTAAATCTAATTCCATCCCACTGTAATACTACTATTCCACTAAGTAGAAGATTCTTTATATCTGTATTACCTAACCTTACCTCTAAATCATTTATATTAGGAATTGACTTAAAAGTGAGAGATTCAGTAAGCGGTGTACCTGCTACCATTCCTGCTACCCTAGCAGCAGCTTGAAATCCTCCATAAGTTGTTTCCACACCTGCAAGATTATCTAACTTTATTCCAGGATGCACATAAACAGTACCTTCAAAATTAAAAGCTTCTGCATCAGTTTTAGCATTAGCTACACTATCTGCAACATCTGAACCAGTTACCCATATAATCTTCTTGCCAGCATTTCTAACTCCAAGTAACCACACTGGAATATTTGTTCCCACGATGGTCGCATCTATAGTCTCAAAGTAAACCGTATCAATATTCTCTAGTTCTAACGCATCCATCGCTTCTGTATAGTCTGCAGCTACAATGTTACTTTCATCATCAGTACCAGATGCTAAGTTTGTTGCTGCCACGTTAGCTAATGTTTCTACACCAGCAGTAATAAAAACAGCAGTAATCCAGAAATTAGCAGTATCATCATTAATTTGATTTACTAAGTCCTGAATCATACCTGTAGCTGCATTATCAAGACGAGTCGTGTAAGTACGAAGAAGAGTTGTTCCTTCTCTAAGAATAACATCTTTACGAAGTGCATCTTGTGCATTAGTGATAACTTCTACTGTAAAGGTATTACCTCTTGCACCAAAATACTTTCCATTTATCGTTATTACAGGAGTTGCACCCGTATCATCCAAAGCATCTGTAGCAACTGATCCTGCGGGTCCAACAAGACGATATGCACGTATCTCAGATGCACCACCTTTCAACATCTCTCTTAATGTAAACTGAGCATTAAATGTTGCACTTTCATCTACACTATACAAGTTATCTATATCAGCAATAGTTTTAATTACTTGTACCGCTTCCTGAGGACCCCAAGCAGCTCTTACAGTAGTGCCAAGAATCCCTTGCAAACCTCCTCTAATAGATAAAGATGCAGTACCTAAAAAGTTAGCATAAAATCCAGGTCTCTGATCCCTATTAGCTACTTCCGAAATTGTAAAAGTCATTTAATTACCTCCTTTATCCTTTCACAGGGTGATTCATATAATTGTCAATATGCTTTTGCATTTCTGCTTTAGTAACTGTATCTGTTTCATTAAGTTTAGCAAAAGCTACAGCACTTATAAAAACTGGATAATATATACCAAACATAGGCCAAGGATCTCTAGCTAAAGCCGATATAACATAAACATTTTCTTCAGAAATTTGCTTAATTTTCTTATCTTCTTCCATTATACCTCCTACGGTAATACTACTGGTATATTACCAGAAATTAAATTATTATCACTTGCTAAAATAACCTGCTCTACTAGCCACGATTCAGTTTCATCCAACAAGCCGTTACTCTGGGTTATTAATTCTATTCTAGCATCCCATGTTCCAGGTTCTATATCATCTTCCATAATGATACCAGCTATAGATTCTACAAACATCCTACCAAACAATTGAACTTGTGGGCTCGTTGGAACAGCAGCACCACTTATTAAACTAGTTATAGTAGTTTGTTCATTAGTACCTTCTTTTCCTATTGTATGTACAACGTTTGATTGTAATGTTACTGCTCCTGTCAAACTAGCATACACATTGTATGAAGCAAATTTAGAAACCATTTTAGGAACTTTAGGAAATTGTATCTTTATAGAGTCATCCACTACATTTATTACTTGTACAGCTGAAGGAAGACTTTCAACTCCACCTAAAAGTCCAGTGATTGCTATATTTACATTACCAGATAATACTCCTCCTGAAGCTACTACAGATTGTAATAGAGGGTTAGGAAAAATAAAATCTTCCATATATCCATCTATTTTTCTTGCTGTTTGTAATTCGGATATTATTTCACTACGAACTTTCATACAGTCTTTGCGATCAGTACCCATATACCATATTACCCAAGTACTAAGATCTATAAACCCCTTCTTACCAGCTTGAGAAGTTAAGTGAGCAAAATTTTCTACTCTAAAGTATGGACGAACTATAGCATTCTCAGCCCTTTCAGGATAATTAAGAAATCCATACTTATCAAATAAATATCTTGATATACTATATTCTTCGTCTTCAATTCTCATTTGTTATCTCTAATTTATCTACAGGAGTTACTAAGTATGAACCTTCTATATCTTTATATTTAGTTCTATCATATATTTCTACCGCATACCCCTTATAACCTTCTTCATTAATTTTTTTCACAACAACTACAATAGGAGCATATAAATTACTCTCTACTGTTATTTTTTCTTTTTTATTTTCTTCTCTAGTTTCGTTCTTTATCTCCGCATCACCATTTTCATATACAATTACCGTGAACCTATTTATATTATGACTCTCCATGTCATTTCACTTCCGCTAGAAATTACACATTTCCTAATTTAGAATCCAAACATCTATCAATTATTATTCGTGATATACCAACAAATACTTTCAAAGGTATATCATTTTCTCGTGATACTTTTTCAAATATTTCTTTATTTTCTACAAACAATTGAAAAGCTACTTCCTTAGGATTACTCTCTATTTCTAATAAGTGATCTCCACTATTCACTAATGTATTATACATGGTATTTGTTAATAATGCAATGGCCTTTTCGGTAACATGGTCAGGACTACGAGACTCTGTAAAACCATGTGTACGTGCTTCCCTTATAGCTTCCTCACCATATATTTCCCAAAGTGTATCTATTTTTAAATCTTGTCTATTTTGTATACTTTTTACCCTACTAATTTCATCTGCGAAAGATATTCTTACTCCATTAATACTATTCGATATTTTCCAAGTACCTACTATTATAGCCAATATTATAGTAATAGCAGCAGAAGTTATTGCTATTATCTCCTCAGTCATTTAAGCAAATTGTCCTAAAATATTCCTTCTTTGTGCAGCTACACTAAACTTTCTCTTTGCCATTCCTCTTTCACCAGGAGTTAACATATCTTGTAATTTTTGATCTGCATGTGGTAATATAATTTCATTCGCTTCTTTTCCACCTTGTTGAACAAATGCATATCTATGTCTTATTCCAGGACCTCTACCATCATTAACATGTCCTGCATAAGGAACATTGGTTCCAACTATAACATGAAACCTTACACTACGACCTTTTCTCCTTCTTATAATTGCTACATTGTCAACAGGCGTAGAATCGGGATTATTAGTTTGTACTCCCATACTTCTATCGCCCCAACCAGACCATAATCTACCTGTACTTAACTTACGTTGCCCTACGGCTAATCTATGACCTGCAGGAATATGCTTACGTATTACATTAGTATATATACGTAGAATATCGTCTGCTAGTTCTTCAGCATACTCAGGTATTGTTAATCTAGCCCATAATTCAAATTGTTCTCCTAATTCTTCTAAGTTATCTTTAAATATGAACACTATGCAACACCACGTACCATAACTGTTACATGTTCTGGACCATCACCAGTCAAACGTATTGCTTGCATACCTTGAGTAAATTCTCTAGTGTTTGCACCTGCATCAGCAAATACAGTAGTAGTAGGATCATCAAAGAAATTTGTACCATCTGGTGAAAGTGCAAATGTAATTGTGATAGCATCTGCTACAGAACTTACATTTGCACCATCTACTGTGACATTTGTAGTACCTTCCAAAGTTGCAATAGTGCTTGGACCAAATGCTATCACAATTACAGCTAATAAAACTGCTGATCTTTTTACTGCTGTTACAGTTGGGTGTATTGTCATAAGAGTAGCATAATCTGTACCCACAACACCAGTTAAAGTGATAGCTGCAACTAGATTATCTAAACTTTCTTCAGCATCGGTACCTATTTGAACATTACCATCTACATTTGTAAGTATATCTTGATAAGTATATACCTTACCATCAATAGTAATTGTCTCTGTATTTAACGGCTGACCACCAGTATAATCATATATACCTTCAGCGTGTGTACCCATATAAATTGTAAAATTACCATAGTTTCTTTCTGGTGTAATAACTAAAGGTACAGCCTGTATATCAGCACCAGGATCTGCTTGTTCTATTACTGAATCAGCTGTTCTGCCTTCTATTGTAACTTTTCCAGCACCCATTATTTATATACTCCTACGTATTTTCCGAATGTACCACTTCTATTTCTAAATGATGTCCTTTAATTCCGTTTGTTACCGGACTCACAGCTATTATTTCATACGTTTGTGTACCTATAAGTATTTTCATATCTGCTGTTACATCATCAAAAAATTCAGTAAATATCATTTCCTGCATTATAGCCTGATCTGCTCCAGACTCTGTTCTTTCTCTTGATCTAAATCGTAATGAATCATGTCTACACCTTACATTCTCATGGACTGTTGTAAGTGTATAAACAGGTCTACCTACATCACCTTGAACAGTTACTTGTTTTTGTATTGTACAAATATCAGAAAAAAGAAGACTAACCATTATGGCACGAAACTACTTACAGGAACTTCAAATCTACCTTCTGCTGCTTCATCTACTATACCTACTCCAGTAAATCTAAATTCCCATACTCCTTCAGCCACAACGACTAAATCTATTCTATACACTCCTATACTAGGATTAGTCATTTCAACATCATCAATAACAGTATAAGTTGTTGATAGACTAGCACCATCTATTATTATTCCTGTAACTGTAGTAGGATCAGTTACTACACTATTCAGTGTAAAAGTAACTTCCATCCTTACTTTTGTTCCACTGGTATGTTTATTCATTTGTCTTATCCACTACTGTTGCTCCACCTATTGCTGCATCTGTAACTACAGAAACTCCTACAGCAGCATCAGTTACAACAGCCTTTCCTAAGAAAGATATTACCGCTATAGAATCTCTAGTATTCCATGTAGTTATAAATCCTAATCCATAGTATACTCTATTTAAATTAGGATTTATAACTGAATAATCAATTATCATGTTAAGCTGTCGTTGTTAATACAATAATTCTCTGATTAGCTGTAGCAGCAGTAAATTTAAGAATTATTGTATCAGCATTCATTTCCGCTGCGGTTAAATCAACCTGATACATTCCGTTTGCAATTTCAATTTCTGCATTTGTTAATGCAATAAAAGCTCCACCATCCTTAGATATTTCTCCTGTTATTGTTAACCCCGTACCAGGGGTTACATCGTCGCTGCTAAGTACCATAAGGAACGGGAAATTACTCAGAGCGGCGTTTTTAACAATACCCGATGGTAAACCATCTGTTTTCGCTTTTATTGCGTCTATAAGTAAATCTAACCTACCACCATCTGCCCATTCAATCTGCAATATATTTGTATCATCTAATATTGTCTGCACTTTAGCAAGTTCTGCAGCTGTCAATTCACCCATAGTATTAGCAGGAAATATTGTACCTTTTAATACTTGCCATACTCCTAATCCAACAACAGCATTCATAGAAGTTAATGTTCTACTAACAGTATCCCACACTTTATCAGCAGCAGCTTGTGTAAACACAGAAGCACTAATACTTGTTAATGTCCTAGTTGCAACAGTCCATACTCGTGAGACAGCATTTGGTCTAACTCCATAAGAAAGTATAGATATTATATCTCCAGTAACAACTGTAAAGTCAGCAACAGATTCTAAAATAACTGTACGACTACCTTCAAGATAATCTATCACTTCTCGTACAGAAATCTGATTAGGATCAACTTGATCAATTATAACAGCAATACATTCATTATATGCATTTGCATCTGGTGCATCATCAGTAGCAGGTATAATAAACTGAGATTGACTAGTAACGCTTTCAATTGCGACATTTACAAGAACTATTCCAGTATTTTTTAATCCTGTTATAACATTAGTCAATACTTGTGCCGGAGTAGCTCTATTTTCTACTTCTTCAATTACAGAACCAGCAACACCAGCTCCTGCATTAACCAATGCAATTTTATCAGCTTCTGTTTTTATTAAAGCTAGATCAATTAATGCTCCATCATTAGGTAAATTATCTAATACTTCTCCAATCGAACCAGCAATAACATGACTAGCACTTAATTCATCCAGTATACCATCAACAATTTCTTGTACAGCAGTAGCAGCAAATTCAGCTGAACCTATCGCATCAGTAGCAATTGCAGCAGCATCAATAGCTCCTGCTCCAAACTTAGCCGCTGTTATCGCTGCTGCATTGATAGATGCTGCATTGATAACATTTGCAGTTATTAATTCAACTTGAGTTCGTACCCTTTGTGACACTAAAGCAAGTGGAGCAACACTCAACCACTCTTTAAGATCTGCATGTATCATTCCATCCGTTTCTACTTGAATACTTCTACCTGTAGTAGCAGGAAAAGCTAAATCATCTATCTGTCTTGTACTTGTATATATGACTACTGCTGCTGTCTTAACTCCAGCTGTTGCAGTCTTACATATGAGGGATATTACATCTCCATTCATTTCAGCAGCAGTTATAGGACAAGAATATAAACCTTCTCCTTCATCTACTTCAGCGCCAGCTACATTTACAAATGCTCCACCATCAATAGAAAATTCTACATCTAATGAAGTAGCTCCAGCAATTAGATCACCATCAGCATCTCTTAGTACAAAAAACCAAGTAAAAGCTGCATTTTTTTCAGGAGGCCAGCCAGCCATTAGTTAACTCCTATTCCAAGATAAGGAGGCATATTATAAGTATCTCTAATATAAAATGGTTGTCCAGGAACTGCTGCTGTAGTAACTGCAATCCTTTGTTTTGTTATAGGATTTAAAAACCAATACCATGTATGTGCTCCAACAAAAGCAGCCACATTACTTTGATGATATATAATCATTTATACACCAATATTAGTTACTATACTTACAAATGTATCATCAGCTGCGCCTGGAGTTCCACCTGTAGCTGAGAATTTAAAAGTTATAATTCCACCATTCATATCCGCAGCTAATGCATCAAATTGATAGCTACCATCACTAATTTCTGCAATTGTACCAGAAACTCCAACATAAGCTCCACCATCAATTGAACGCTCTCCAGTTACACCTGTAGCTCCTGTTACTGGAGTAACATGATCAGAAGCAGCTACAAATATAAATGGAATATTAGATAATGCTACATTTGTTACTGGAAGTATTTCATCTCTAATCTTTTGTGCAGCAGTAACAGCTAATTGAGCAGCACCAATGGCATCAGTAGCTATCTTAGCTGCTGTCAATGCATTAGCTGCAATAGATGCAGCAGTTATAACATTTGCTGCCATTGAAATAGGTTGTGCATCTACTTGATTAGCTGTTGTAAATACAAATTTATCAGTAACAACCTTAATTGCATCAGCAGCAGTTTTAATTAAATCTAATATAGCATCTAGTCTACCAGCATCTATCCAATCTGTTAAAGCACCCATTCGTGCTACAGTAATTTCATTTGTATTAGCAAGTTTAACATCTAAATCAAGACCACCTGCATCACTAATAGGTAATCCTCCAATAGCATCAGCCGCTGCATCAGGAAGTGCAGTTAATCCTAATCTTACTCCATCTTCAGGATCAAAATCTACTAATTGAATAGTTTGAGGTAATACTATCATTCCAGTAACAGTTCCCTGTATTGAAACTGTTTCTACTCCTGTTGCAAAAGCAGCATCAGGAAGATCAAATCTATAATAACCATGTCCTATTTCTAAAAATCCACCATCTAGATGAATATCCTCTAAATCTGGTGTAGCCAAGTCAGCTTCCGTAATATTAACGACAAAATTATCTTGACGCCTATATTCTAAATCAATACCTGCTGTATTGAAAAGAACACCTAATTCGGGTGTACCATCAGTAGAATCTATAATATAAAGATCTACTGATACATTAGTACTACCTTTCTTTACTTGTCTCATTGATTGATCCTCATATATGCTGGTATAATATGATTACGTATATCACCCGCTGCCAAGTCCGTCAATGACCACAAATCTCCAGTTGACCGTGAGCTGCTGTGGCCAATTATACCACCACTCAGATTACTGGTGATAGAGACTTCAGACGTTTTGAACAATGCAGAAACATCGTCGTCAAAAAGCTCCAGGCGGTCTGCTGAATCAATCCGAAGGCGTAATAGTTGCGGTGGCCCCGCACCACCAGTGTCACTGTCTAATACACTTCGTGTACCCGTGACCATCTTGTCCAATGATCGAGCACTCCCCTGCGCTCTTACATATCCCGAATAATAAGTCTCTGCGGCGGCAGCAAAGCGGGTAGCAGGGCCAATTAAGGCGAAGTCAGTCTCCTGGGCCGTGAAGGTAACTTCTGCCTCATGGTCATCACTATCCACAGCGGTTTGAAATCGAGCAGATGCAGGGAAATTAGAAGCCCCCGTGTCGCTTACCTCAACCTCCTCTGAGACTACCTTCCATGTTGTACTCTCAACTTCATCCCATCCAGTGAGGGGGTCTTCGTCTGTACGGTTAAAATCATCACTGACTGTAGAGCGTGGGGGTCGCGAGCCATCCGATAGGTACTCAGAGGGAAGTAGTACATCCTCCCTAGTTTTATACTTCCTCATAGAAGCACCTGTAAAACCACGCAGCGTATCTAAACTCAGTAGCCCAGCATCTACATCGGCACGATTCCGGCGATAGTCGGCCTGCCAAATGCCGAGTGTGGGAGCCCAGAAAGGATGGGTTTCATCGAAAGGTTCGTTGATAACTTCACCAAACCCGCCCTTGCTCAGTTGCCCTACACTAAATTTAAAACCACTCACTTGAGAGCCCCGTATAGGTTTCCAGCGAGTTAGGCCGGTTGGATCGGCGTGCTGATTTAATAGCTCCAGAAGTATCTCCAGCATATTCGTGCCGACAATCGGCTCTCCCAGTCCCAATTCCCTTGCTAAGTCCAGCTTTACATCAGCTCGAACGAGTCCAGTCAATGAATCACCTAGATGCTGATGCAGATTGGGATGCGTTTGCGGGGAGTTATAAACGGAGATAACGTGACCCTGCTGAGCAGGGCCGTCCGTCCCCATCTCAGACCGGTTACGCAACTCAAAATGGTCAATAGAATTACCGCCTGGAACCTGCCAATACCGGCTTTCTCCGTCGTCTATCCACTCCCACTGTCCGAGATAGATATCAGTCATTCCTCATCACATACGTGAGAAGGGCCTGTAGCCACCGACGCACTCTACTTACTCCGCACCGGTAGTAGCCAACACTGGCCTTGCCCTCCTTGACTTCTACGATCGACCAGAACACTCCTTCCGAGCGGGATCTCAGTGGAGTCTGTATTTCCCCATCATCTATCCATTCCCATTGACCTAGATATACATTAGGCATCACATAATCTCCATTTAGCTGAGCTGTCTTGTAGACCTGATAGCGTTGGTGAGCATGATTTCGTAATCCCTTCTACGCCGCCAAGGTGACAGAATAACTACCAATTCACTATACATATTAACTATTACTTATTTCAAATTCGCCGTCAGAATCATCTATTCTTGATAATTCTACATCAAGTAAATCTTGATAATCACGTACACCTGTAACAACATCAGAATTTTCCTCTCTAAATACTCTCGAATATATAGCAAGAGGAATTTTATCCTTAGTAATACGCAATATAGCTACTTGTACCATTATTGGTAAATCAGAGAATAATTCTTTCTTTTGATCTTCGTTTCTAGGAAATTTTCTATAAGAGTAAGAACCAAGGCGTTCGGATATAAAAGGTGTATTAGCTGCAACTACAATCTGTTCATCATTTTGGATAAATAGAAACTCAGTTATCTTTTGTGTAATCCAAGCTGATATATTAGTAAAACCTGCTGAAGAAGAATCTATATTATAAGTATTCAGCAAATCTTCTGCTAAATCTATCCAAAAACCAACAACTTCATTTTGACCTTCAACATCTCTAAGTCCTTGTACCTTGGTTCTTTTAGACATGTTCTGTACTGTAAGGTAAGAACCCATCACTACTCCAGAAACTACTTTTTCTTCTTCTTTCTTTTCTTTACTTTTGGATGTCTAAATAAAACAACAGGTAAAGTATACAATTATATTACTCCTCCCTTGCCTCCTCTATACCACTAATCAAAGCACCCTTTGTAGTCTTTGTATCAAATTCTACATCCAAACCTTCATCATCAATAATACCACGTAATTCTTCTCTAGTCATTTCTTGCAAACTAATTTCATCTTCTTCGCCCTCTTCATCTTCCACTTCTTCATCCGTAGCTATAGCAGTAGAATTTGACTTTAATTCCATACTATCTTCTATTTCTTTATCAGTAGGTTGTGGACCTACCTGCTCAACCTTTACATCAGAAGGGGTATCATCTGATGCTGCAAATCCAGGAGATATTACTTGATCTGTAGTGAAAGCATCTCTCTCAATAGGCATACCACCCATAGCAGCAACTACTCTTTCTTCTTGACTATCTACTTCGACATACCAAGCCTTTCCCTTTCTAAAATATTTAATCTGTTTTTCCATACTTATAGGAAGATGCTTAGGTAATTCAAAAACTTCACCTTGTAAACGTACCTTTCTATTAATTGTCATTCCACTTCTAATCATTTTTACTTTAGCCATTTCCCCACCTTTCATTTTACCCTTAATTTCACGTAGACTAGGACAGCCCACCATATTACAGGTGATCCACCTAGTCTACGATTATCACTAATTTAACTTATATCAGCATACAACATTTTAAGAGGTTGCGTAAGAATAGGCATGTAGTTCACTTCCATAAGAATTTGACGACCTGAAGGGTCTGGATCAATCCACGACTTAGTGAATGGACCAGTCCAATCTCCAGGAGCATCTAGATCAGCAGAAGGACCATGGAACATATCCCAACCCTTCGTACCACCTGTCGCTAGGAGAAGAATCCTATCATCAGGAAGATAAGGCTGAAACGTACCAGCGGCATCTACATACCCACTATCATATTCTATCCAGTCAATACCAAAAAATCGCGGTACTCTACCTTCGGCAGTAAACATATCCTGCTGCCTATCAGAAAGTTCTGCAACTACTTCAGCAAGCTGAATAAAAGTCGCCATCGAATTAGCATTTAGATATGCTACCATAAGTGGAAATCCACTAGCTCGCTGTACTACCTGTTTCCAAGCTAGAATATCTCCAATAGGATCATCCATCGCATCACCCCATGCGTTAGCAATTGTAGGGGTATGTGCAGCAGGAACACCATAATCAACTGTAATGGTGCTATTATTTAGAAGTGTATAAGCCCACGTACCTGAGAACATCTCCCATACAGCAAGCTCCTCAGATCTCTGATGCTGATTTCTCATATCTTGCAATTCTTGCATGACTCTTATTTCAGCATTTTTAGCCGCAGCCTGTGATTCACCCGCCAATCTAAGCCATCGCAGCGTAGTTGCATTAAAAGTTTTCTTATCTCTCTTATATGCAAATGCACCCTGCATGTGACCAAACGGGAGCTGATCAACAATCTGCGCTTCAGCATTAGGGCTATTATGTAGCAGAGATGCTCCTCTAGCAGCACGAATAATATCGTACTCCCAAGTGGGTTGTGACTCAGGTATTGGAGTTCCTACTATTTGTAATCCCAGAAAATCCTCTGGGGCCTCGAATTCATTAACAATCCTAGGAAGAGTCCTAGGATTAAAAATCGAAAGTTCAGGCATTCCTTATTTCTCCTTCCTAAAATTATTATGTAAGCGACAGGTTAGCTGATATTACATTAACCACATACAGACCAGGAGTAACACCAACGTCTGGAATCGCAACTCCAGCAAAAGCAGCATCATTCCTATTGACTGGTGTAGTACCATCAACTATATTACGGAGCCTGTTAAGCCTAAATCGACCTCTTATAGCAAAATCCCCAAACATCGTGGTACTACCTCTAGGGGTAAGATCACTAGGTCCAGGGAATCCAAGCTCAGCTGCCCTTCTATCTCTTACAGGCACAAGGGCAATACCTACTGCATTATCCACGTTATTAGTAATTACACCAACATGGTCATCAATTGCAAAACCAGCAGCATCAATAATAGCTGGCGTAAACGTAATGACGTTTGTCACATAATTAATAGCAGTGAGCGTAACAGTTTCCTGTAATGCCGCAGCATCGTCAAATACAACACTGTCACCAACTTCAAATGGATGTACATCATCCAAAGTAGCCACAACTGCTGCCTGAGCGACCGTAGCTGCTACTTGACTATATTTTGAAACTAAACCAGTAAAAGTAGCAGTATTAATAGCAATAGGATCACCTTCTCTTACTGCCCTTTGATCACCACCAATCCTAAGGCCACCAGGATACATTTCAAGCCCTTGCTTATCGAACAATACAGCAAGTAGCTGTTCATCCGTTGCAATAATAAGTTCAGCCATTATTAGTCACCTCCTTTATTAGACTTTCCATTAGTATTCATAGCTTTAGCTGCTGCAACATGTCTTTCAGATTCTTTCTCTTCTCCAGCTAAATCTGATACATCTATATCACCTTCGCCACGAATACTATACTCAGTTTCTTCTGTAGTCTGACCTTTAACAGTAGTATCAACAATAACAGTATTAGTAGCTACAAACTTCTCAAACATGGACTTATTGGTCTGGTACATTTCGATATACATATCCTTTTGTGCAGGAATCATCTTACCAGCCCTTAAGAGATCGTCTACAGCCTTTTCTGCCTCGACCGTAACTACAGTAGCTTTTAGCGACTTAATTTCTTCACCTTGTTCGTCTACTGCGGTACGAAGACTAGCTACTAACTTAACGACATCAACATCTTTGTCTTCCTTGTCATCAAGATCAAAAGCAGCCTTAATCCCAGTCAAAATCTTATCAGCATCACTAGGATCTTCTTTCTTAATTGCAGGAACAGGCTTAGGTTCAGGCTTGGGATCACTAGTAGCCAACAGCTTTACAACATCTTCGTCTTTCAATTCACTTACACTATCAACTTTAATTCCTTTTTCAGCAAGAAGTTCTAGTGTAGTCTTTTCTTCCTTCCCTTCAGGCATATTCATTCCTTTCACTTTAGTTTTTATCACTTCAAAAGTTTTTCTTACCTTAACAGGGTCACCAAATTTAACACCCTCGTCAGTATCACTATACGAAAATTTAAATAGTTCGCCTGTTGAGTCATTTATAGCTATTAAGAAATCTTCATGGATTTCCTCCACAAATATAGGGTCGAACGTGGTACTTTTTTGATGATTGAATGCCCTCCTTATCTTAAAGGTCTTCTGTTGCAAATCTTCAGCATTTAAAGAATATAATATTTTATCAAATTGGCCTTCTAACGAAGCAGCCAATTGCTCAAAAGAATTCATTCCCTTGTAAAATGCATGAGTAACAATTGCCACATGCCATAAAGCAATAGGAAAACTATTACCTTCATCGTCAGTAACTGGTGCAAGGGAAACACTCACTTCATCTATAACACCCTTACCATCACTGGTCTTAGCATTAATCGCAGCCACCACATCTTCATCCGTAAGTTCCATTTCAGAATAAAGGCCATCTTTTTTCTTAAATAGTTTTGTTACTTTACCTCCTATATCTTTAGTCTTTCCTTCATCATGGCTTCCAACGATAACAGGTACATTGTCTAATGCCTTTGCATCAAAAGCAGCTATAATATCATCAAAAATTTTATCATTATAATTAATATTCTTACTTGGATCATTAGGAAACTGTGGGTGTGCAAATATCCCTTTCTTGAGAAGTTGCTTTTCAAATTTTACTACTGTTGTACCATTTACGCCTTCTATAACATTGAAAGATACAACTTCTGGATAAAGACCTGCTACAATTAATGCTTTTTTAACAGTCACAATAAATTCCTTTATCGTTCTATTTTTCTAATTAACTGCACTTGGTACTACTTGTGGTTGTGATTCCTTAAGTATTGTCTTATCTTCAAATACCGATACACCGTTATTATCCAATATTTCAGTTAATGATTTTTCTATTTCATCATATTCAATATCAAGACCTAAGCCTTCTGCAACTCTCTTTTCAACCTCCAATCGAAATTGTGGTGTAACATTAACAGATTTAGCAATCGCTAATTTAAGAAATAAACTAGCTAAAGATTTCTTCGCATCTCTATCAAATGGTACAAATTCAATTGTAGGATAATTACGTGTACCAAAATTCCAATCAATTAATTTAGGAATTAATGTAGTATTAATTGTTGAAGCAATAGCAGAAGAAATCAATTCTAAGTTAGTTATAAATATGTCCAAATGTGTTTCACTAAGGTTAAAGGAACCAGTACGGCCTTCCACACCTACATCTAACACTTGTGCCAATATTGATTTTGCCATCTGCGCATCATGATGTTGAATAAGCGGCAACACATCTGGACTATTACCGCTTATATCAGGAAAGTCAAGTTCATATCCATCAGGAAGTAAAATGGTACTATTAAATCCTAATTTAGCCACCATATCAAGAACTAAGTTTAGTTTAGTTTCATCTGTTTCTGTAGCACGAAGAATTCTTAGTCGTAAAGCTCTTATTTGTGCAGCTATATGGGAAATATAATAAAGTTTATGTTTTTTCTCAAAATGATAATAAGCCTGAGTAAACATAGAACGACCGAATATAGGATTAAACTCAGGTTGAAACACAAAATGCAATACTTTATCCGCAGGTATAATTGCCTCTTCTGAACCTACACGACCACTTATCCTTTGAACATATTGCTCTATTTCACCTTGATTATTAGTAATAATTTTAGTGATACTATTAACAGGTCTATGTGCTAATTTATCTATCCTAATAAAACCATCTTCTATTTTCCATACAATTTCGTGCGCAGAATATCCATCCATAATTTGACGTAAAATCGTAGCCATAACCAAATTTAATGGAGTACGCATACCTCCATCATTTGGCGAGTTTTTAAATATTTCTTCAATAAAATTAGCTTCCCTATTACCTCTTTTATTCTTGGGATGTATTCGTATAGCTGCTCCTCTTAAAGGAGTAGTAATGATACGATATAATCCAGCTACTTCACCATCCGAAGCAAACATACTATCCATCTTTTCAGAAGGTATGCGAGGACTGTTAATAAAAGTATTACTTACCTGCATAAAAGAAGGAATACTGCTTCTACCAACTTCACCTATAGTAGGGGCAGAAGGTGATATTACTTTATCACTTACCACAGCTTGTATTTCTTGCATTTTTTCTACCATTGTTCATCTGCACTAAATATATTTTCTGATGTACTATAAGTAGGATCTGGAGCACTTGCTAACGCTACATCACTATAAGTTCCAACTCCTATATCAAATGCAATCCAATTATATACATCAGCATGTCTAAAGTGATCAGGACCTACTCTTTTCCAAATAGCTTTCTGTTCTTGTGTTCTTTTATCTTCTTCAAGATCACGTTTCATATTAGTCATTTGTACAACGAATTCATCTATCATAGGAGTAGATATATAACTTTCAATTAATACTTGATCTAACTTCCAAAGCGCAGCAGTATAGTCTAATACATCAGTACGAGGTATGTTGACTTCTTTATCTTCTCTATTAAAATACTCTTCCTTATCCATACTATCGCCATTATAAAGACATGTAAAAACATTAGGAAATTTCTTAGCTAATTGAACAGCATTATGGTGATTAGGAAGAGCATCAATGACAGATATTTTTGGCTTATAGTGTTTAATCATACTTTCTAGTTCATCAAAACTATGAACTTTAGCTATCTCAATAATATGACGTCTTCCATTAATAACTTTGGTAACTTCAATATGTATAACATCACCTTGGTCAGCTCCAAGATATATATCACCTTCTGCTACTGTACCCGGAATAATATGTTTCTTGATCAATGCTTTGGTAAGAACATTATCTCCAACTTCATAAGCAAGACCAAGATTAAAATTATAAAAATTTTTTATACCTTTAGGTTTTAACGGTGCTTCGTTCCATAGATTTACAAGTTTCTGCGCTGAAACTATACCAGACATCATCTGTGAAACATAATATCCACGGAATCTAGATTTAGGATTCTTTGGTTTCCATTTACCTATTGTTCTATCTAATTTACCACTACACTTACGGCAACCATAATAATGATCACCTTTTTTCTTTTTCATAGGAAGAACATTATTAAAGAAATTAATAGTCTGCCACAAGTTACAAGCTGTACATTTTACCAGCCATACATGACGATCAGATTCTTTGTATAGCCTATCTATACCATAATCGGGTATAGTAGGTGTACTAAAATCCCAAGTCCAACCTTCTTGCACTTCTCCATGCCAAATAAATCTACTAGCATCTAATCTATTAGAATATGTAGTACGAACACTTGGATTACTGAAATCAAGTTCATCATGTACATTTAAATCACTAGGTACGGATATAGCTTGCCTTTCAGCAATTGTACCTTTGAAATATAAAGTGCTTTCACCTACCTGCTTCATTCCGGCACTATCATAATCTTTAATCATAGAATTAAGATAATGTGAATCACGAATAATAGTGGTAAAGCGAGCCTTAGAGAATTCCATTACATCTCCTTTAGTAGGAAATGTATATATACAAGTAATAGGTACAGCATATCTAGACTTATCTTTTAAAGAATACGTAGAAGTATAATCACATACATATAATACTTTACCTATCGCCGAATGTGTTCCACCAGTTTGAGCTGCTTTCTTCCATCTTTGTTCAGGATGAAAATCACATATCATTTGAACAAGATACGGCCTATTGACAAACTCTACTGGAACACCTTTTTCAGTTCTAATATTTTTATTAAACCAAAGCAAAGCATCCTCAATCGCAAGTTCATCTAAAACTTGATCTTGAGGAAGATCTTCAATAACACTCTCAACTTGTTGTCTACTAAGTCTAGTAACCATTATCTAACAGCTATAGCTTTTCCTTGAATAATCTGTTCTCTCTGATTATCTATAATGCGTTGCCTTACTTCTATCTTTTCTTCATCAGATAGTTCATCCAATATATTTTCTACTGTAAGTTTATGTTCAGGTGCTGTATGCTTATCTATTTCCTCTAATGTACGCCCACGTATATTAGGTTCACCTGTAACATGAACCATAGTATCTTCTACATGTTTTAATACTGTAACTACATCACCCATATGACGGAATCTAGTAGATACACGTCTTTTATTAGATACATAAGCATGGACTTCTTCAAGTAATAATTCCTCTGTATTCATCAAAGCAAGTCCCATCTTAAGAGTACGAGCTAAAGCAGGGTTATCTACACCGTAAAAGTGTTTGTTTACCTGATTTCTCATAAGATGGGACTTAGTCTTAAAATTATGTTTTAGAGCTATATCTCTGACAACTTTACGGTTACGTCCTACTTTGGTTCCTACTTTCCCGTAGTTCCCATCATAGAAAGTATACCAGAAAAGCATTTCATCAACTTGCTCTTCACTTATCCTCTTTTTTGTCATGTAAACATTCTAGCACACCTCTTTTAAAATTGCAAATTTACTGATGTTTAACCCATATCACCCGGATGGGTTCTTTTTTAGCCTTCGCCTTTTACGAACAGATGTTTTCTCCTTACTTTGACCATATTTATACTTCTTAGTAAGTGCATCTATAATTAAACTATTAACTGAAATATCATCATCCACAGCCTTATGTTTTAAATCCTTTAAATGTTCTTGTTCTATCATTAAATGATAACTAACTTTCATATTTACCTCGTTTCTTGTTCTAACCATAATTTAAATAATGCAATCAATTCAGGATCACTAAGTTCTGTAAGTGTTCGATTCAACATTTCTATTTGTTCCGTATCTAAGTTAGCTGTCACTTCTTCCACCGTTACAGCAACCTTACTGATAATTGTAGCAGTAACTTCTATTCTTTGTTTCGCTTCTACTGGTGATATACCAAAGGAAGCTAATAAACTAAGTATCCCTACAGGTATAGTGATAGCAAGCACGACTATGACAGTTAATGTCATCCATACTACTTTGAATACGTTTTTCAAGATACTTCATTCTTTCTACCCCCATTGCTAATATGTTTATAAATGTATTCCTGGTACTGGTAAACTATCCTTACTATAAGTCAATATGTCTACTATATTCTTGTTACAAAAATGCATAAATGGATTTTCAACACAATAACGATGTCCAGTTTTTCCACTCCACCAACCTATCAAAAGCTCTACATCACATGTTGCACAATGTACAATGTAATATGGAGTACTTGGTGAATCTATATTCATATAAAATGTATGTTTATGATTTATATCTATAAAGTCTTTTAAATTAAACTCCACTATATTACTCCTCTCTTTTTAATATTTTAACCGCACTTCGTATTATAGCACATTCTATAGAACAAGGTGGTGATTCATATTTAGGATAACCTCGTAACATTAATGGGCATTCCTCCATATGTCCTATATCATCATTAATCTTAAGTGGTAATAATTCTTCTAACATTATTATTACTACTTCATTCTTCGACATTTTCTACTACACTTAATAACTCATTTGCAGGCACTTCATCCATATCAATAGTTTCAGTAATTGGTGTATTCTCACATTCTTCTAAGTCTTTATAATCTTGTATCAAATAACCTATACTTAATGCCAGTTTCTTTTTCTTAGGTATAGTTTTCATTAATGATTCAGTAGTACAAATATCCTCTTGTATCTCTTCCATTTCTTTTTGTAGTATCTCTACTATAGTTTTTTCTTTTCCTAGACTTACAACTAAATTAGCATCAACTGATTTTCTTCCTCTACGTCGTTTAGGTTTATTTTCATTTCCTTCACTATGACGAAATTCATTAACATATGAAATAAATGTACCCGTCTTAATCTTTAAACTACCTGCTACATTTGCTTGTGTATCATTTTCTAATAAGTTCTCTATAAGTCTTTTATTCTCTCTTATAAAAGTTCCTATATTACCATGTTGTAAATCTTCAAAATGATCTTTAATTGTACCATCATCATTTAACCATACAGCATCTGCATATAGTATATCTAATTTATCTGTTACTGTCATTTGTGCAAAATCCATTTTAATTACCTCCCTCTACGGAAACAGTTAATATACGATCTTCTTCTAGAATTGTATAACACCTTCCATGCAAACAACATATGCAAACTATATACCCTTTAGCTTTTTTATGCCAACATCCATTCTCTACACACTTTAATGGATTATCTTTTTGTATATCAGCCACTGTTATTCTCCTTATCATCACCTGGACAATCACACCATATAGGTTCTTCACAAGGACCATCATGCCATGAGCAATTTACTTCCGGGTGTGGAAAATGTGTTCCTTCAGGTGAACCTTCTCCACATTTACGAGAGCATTCACCTATAAACTCCCCCTCTCCAACACGACTATGAATTCGTTCAGATTTATCCATTAAGTTATCGCCCAAAATTTAATCCAAGGCCACCACTGAGTAACATCAAGAGTCTGTGTACCTAGAGCTAGAAGTATAAATATAACCCCGCCTATTACCAATCCCGATATAATTAGTTTATTCACTATTCGTCTCCTATACCTAAATCTTGCCGTCCACACAGCCAACAGTTATACAATCAGGAGAATGCTTACGTCTCCTCCATTCGCCAGGCACTCCTTCTTCTGGATACCCAAGTCCAGTATTAAAACAAGGAGTACATAGGTCTGAATTAAGTATTGAATAAATAGGTTTAGGCGCTATGACTATCTCACACGGACACGTCTTTATAATGGGTTTTTGGGTAGCAGGATCAGAAGGACCAATTTCAAGGACACCACAAGCATATCCCTTACCATATTCTCTAGCTCCACAAGAACACAACCAATGATGATCTGGCGTACCTATACCATCTATTACATGCTCTATTACTTGCACTCTCTTAAGTGCTTCTTCTACCGATATAGTACCTACCTCCTCTACCTCTCCTGATGGTGTGGTAGATTCCAGGGCGACGTGAGCAAGTTGGCATGACTCTTTGTGTTCATCAGGCACGGGCAATGAGCTATCGTCAGGGCACCAACAATCACCATAGTCTGGGCCTGCATATTGCGTTTTCAATCCTTTTAGCGCTTCCCTCAGCGCCTTCACTTGTTCTTCCAATGCATTAATCTCTTCAATCGTGTTAGCCATCTATTCTCCTCCTTACATTTACTTATATCAATAGGACTAAACATCCACACGTCTTCTTTCTCGCCTACTGATTTAGCATTTGGATTAGGATCATGTACTACTGTTCCATTTTGTGCTATTACCATATGACCATCATTAGGATTCTTTAATGTAGTGCTTTTTACTGCTAACATGTAATAACCTAGCATTGGCAGTATTACGTTTTTCACTGGGTAGAATGACAACTCCAGATTGCGTTGTGCCAGCCATACATTTAGTATACCATACCATGTACCATTATTTATTTTACCTCCGAAATCAGGAACATCATCTAACTCCAATTCAAACAAACTAGCTAAACAAGCCGCCATACAATTACCTTGTTCTTCTTCCGGTGCCTCGGCTCCTCCAAACTTAGTCATGAATATTGGTTTCATTTATAACCACCACCCTCTTTGTTTTCCTTGTTGATATTTATCTTCATCCTGTATAATATTTGGCCAAAGACTTTGTTCCATATCCTCTAATTCAAAAGTATATCCATCTTTACTATCTTCTGGTAAATAGTCAGAAAGATAAAACGTACCATACATACAGACTCTAGACTTTTCACCTTTACCCATAGGTGTAACGCCCCAATCAACAAAAACTTTGTTAAGTTCTTCCTTTAATTTCGTGGGAAATATAAATATTGATTCTTTCTTCTCTGGTATCCTTATAGATTTAAATAATTCATAATTAAATTCATCCTCTATCCAATTTTCTGCCTTAGTGCCATTTATATCCACTACTCCTCCATTTCTTTATGGGTATTATAACATAGATGTCGAATACATCACAAGTCCATGTCCATTTGTATAACAAAGCTGTAATTAATAGATGAAATCGAAAGAAAAGATGTTTATTCAAATAAGAATTGTTAATCTGTAAAGAACCATTCCAATCTGTGAATAATACATTAAGGTATCGTTTCCATGTTTTACTAGTATGACAACCCCAAGAATGTTTTCTCCTAGGTTTACATCCACATACTAGAACACCATTACAAATTAGATTACCACAATTTAATGCATGTATCTTTCCATCACATTTAAGTTGTTCCGCTATACGCCTTTCTGCTTGTTCTTTTTTATTTATACTTCTCCCAGATCCCGACCAATGTCCTATAACTGGCATATCATCTCCACTCTATCAATACATCATGATCTTTACAAACATGCCTTACCCAATCCTTCATCATAGGTCGTCTTACTTCGCATCTTTCTTGATAAGTATCAATCCAAGGTGTATGTTCGTATTTTACACTAGGAAATGGTTTATTTATAGGTAACTCCCAAACTAATGTTTTCTTATCAACTACAATAGTATCCACATGTCCACGCCCTTTATTAAATACAATAGGCTTTTTCTTATCCTCATTCTCTATTGCATGTAATAATTTTTCTTGATACTTATGTACTTTAAAAGGACCGTATGTTTTGAAAAACTCAATAATATCCATTATACTCCACTAGTTAAATCTGCTGTAACACCCGCTGCGTAAGATTCAACAAACATATCAAGTGTAATGTGGATTAAAGCATCAGGCCAAGACCAATGTTCACCTTTTTTTAATACATCACCTTCTTCATCTACTAATTCCTTCAATTTACGAAACGCTATCATTCTTCTACTAAAACTTAGGTCTTTCATCTTTACGCAATATTCTTCAAAAGTCATATCTTTTCTCCATTTTACTAATATGAATTGGAAACATTGGAATTAAACATATCCACATGTCGAAATATGCATAGTATGCAGTTTGTTCTACCGGGATTCTTCGAGTCTTCCAAAAGACGCCAATCCATATATCCTGCAATTTAAATTCTAATTTTATTTTCATAACATAAAACTCAAAACAATTATTGTAACTGCGATACCTAAACCTGATCCAACAATTAATCCAAACACAATACCTCTACCAAATATCTTATCATGACCTTCATTACACATTCTATAATTACTTTCATTCTCCATTATATTTATCCTCCAATCTATGTAATATCTAATCTCCAAATAAAACAAACATTATAGTCATTCCGATCATACCGATAACTAAACCTATTATACCACCAAAGAATAAACCTTTTGTAATACCATCTTTATATCCTATATCATAATCATTTAATTCTTCCATATCTTGGGACTCCTATCTTTCGGACTTAGTCTTACGAGTCTTAGTATTATTAGTCATGTTTCAATTCTTGTTGGGGTGTCACATACTCGACCCATTTACCTATATGTGCATAATCGAAACCACCCTAAACTTTTTGGGGGTAGGGTTACCAAGGCCCTACCCCCGCTATAAGGGTTAGCTGTTTAACGCGTCGATTGCTGCCTGGGTATCGGCACTACGTTCGTTGTCGCCTGTGGGCTCGACGTTAACCGTAGCGACGTTGGGGGTTACTTTTGGTACTTTGGTAGCGTTACGCGGCTTGCGTTCGGCTTTGGGCTTGCTAGTAGCCTTAACGTCGGCGTACAACCACGTTTGCGTACCCTTCGTGGTCGGCGAGTCGCCGTGTGCAACACCGTGCAAGCATGTGGCGCTGCACTTATCGAACCGAGTACCGTGCTCGTTGCACAACCACGTAAACAAGGTGCGCGTGCGTGTACCGAACTTGCTAGGGTGATAGGCGGGCTTAAAGCCACCTATGCCACCATTTACTAGCCCAAAATGGGCCTTGGGTACACTTGGCCATAGGGCCATATCGTAGGCCGGTAGCAGTAGCTTAACGTAGCGTTGGGCTAAGGCGACGGCTTGCGCGTGTGTGCTCGGTATCGAGTGCGCCATTTGTATTGCACCCAAGCACCAGCCCATGCTACCAGCCTTTACCTTGTTAGCTATGCCGTACAGGTCGCCAAGCTTAACGAGTTGGCCATCGGTTAGCTTTGCATCGAAAACCTGTTGGTCGGTTTTGGTGTTTGCCATTTTGTATATACCCCTTATAGCTTATGGTTTTAGCGAGGCCGCTTTTAACCTCGGTGCGTTTGTTTACTCGCTACCCCTTAATTATAAGGGCCAACTACCCATTGTGCAAGGGGTCAAACAACCAATTTACCCACCAGATTCGGCATAGTATAACTACCCATTATGCCATAACGTAATACTAGCACATGACGAAAGACGAAGGAGAAAGCATGCAATGGATTGCAGGTATCGGGATTACCGAATTCGGATTGACGAATTGAGACGCCGGAATTCACAACATACCTTCTTTCACTCTCCATGGAATTCTATCTCTACCAGAAATTCTAATGAATTCTATTAAGAACTCTTTTACTCTCCAAGACTTTTCTTTTCTACTAGAAATTTCAATATATACCTAAATCCCTGTTCTATACGTTCACTTCACCCTCATGCTCATCTATCTCGTCAATGCCCATATGTATTTTATCCTCCTCCAATGTCTCGACAAATATTACTGAATCATCACTACGCTCAGGTGCGTTGTATCCAAACTCCCTCTTATCTACTTGTGTTGCATTATGTACCGAAGCACCTATTATAGGATATAGGTGATCTGTAAGGTTGTCAATCACACTATCTAGGTTAGGTTGTACTACTCTTAACACCAACCTTAGCCATCTCGAAGTAAAATACTTTCGTTGGTACTCAACTCCTATAGCTACCTGCTTGCGAAACTCTGCCTTTGGATATTCATTATTCAGCATTGATAATCCTCCCTTCTACCATAGTCCCCTTCGCGTACCATGTATGCGGTTTTGGGTAATGTGGCCCTTCTAACCACACAATCCCATCTGTTGGCAATTCCACCATACCATTATCCATAAGGATAATACGCTCATTGTTTTTAAGCGCATCCTTTAATGCCTTCTTCGTCTTAAAATCTCGCTGTGTGTATGACATTTATGTGTCACCCCTTTTATATATTTGATGGTGGAGGGTAGTTGTCTTAGCAGCTAAGTGTTAAGCGAGGAGCGCTATGTTTATATCCCACTTCGCCTTACCTACCCAACCACCACCATATATAAGGTAGCATATAGACTTCCTGTTGTATAGGGGAGCCGGTTGCTATGGAATTCATTCCATCAAGCAAATAAATATATCCCTTCTTACACTCTCCATGCCAATTATTCTTTACTAGAGTTTTATACTTTATATTCCCTAAAGAAGTTATGAGCTGTAACATCACGTTCGGCCCACATTCTACATATATTACCGATGTAACGAATTACCTCATTCTCCGTTTGGTAATCACACATTTCAACCAGTTGTTGTAACTCCGAATCAGTATAGGTCTCAATTATGTAATCCCAACCACCGCCATCATTGTAATGTTCCAGTGCATATTTCTGCACAACCAACACCATAGGGCTAGGATCTTCGAGTTCGTGCCCCTCAGTGTTTAATGTGCTTTTATCTTTACTCATTCCTTACCCCTTTTGTATTTAAAGATTTACCACAGTGGTTGTTCGTCTTCGTCGTACTGGTTAAGATTGTGGATACCATTTAAGAAAGCATTGATATACTCGACTCTATCTTCGGTATTAAATGCTTTAGGACTGTACAACAACATCTCGGTAACCAGTCTTACCAATCGTACTGTAGCATTTTCTCTTAGACCTTTACTAAGCACCTCGCTATACCTCATTCCCGTACCACTTTCCACCTGCCCAATAAAGATGCTATACAAACTACCCAAGACCTTTGTTGCCAATAAATCCATTTCGTCGAAAGACAACGACCAAAGGTCGCTATCGTCATCGGGCCCTAAGTCTGCAAGGTCGATACCAATAAATTCGTCTACCTTTACTTTGTCACTCATCGTACACCCCTTTTTGTATTTAGGCTTGCGCCTATGCATATAAGGTATACCATTGACTTCCTTTTGTATAGGGGACAGGAGTTCAATACTGACACACTGAATTCCCTCTATCAAGGATAAAAGAGTTCTCACTCTCCAAGGAATTCTAATCTCACTAGAAATCTATTGAATTCTACTATTCTTCATAAAAATATCTTATTCCTCTCTATACCGCATTACTCAGTCCAAATAGTAAAATCAATCCAATAAGAATGAAAGATATTACATTCCCTATGACTATACCTATTATCAATTTTATAAAAATATCATTATTCAAAATTTATTCTCCTCTCTCCATGTATCATACATCCTCATAAATCTCTTATCTACTGCCTTCATTATCTTTCTTATCATAATAAGAGTCATCATTCCTACTCCCATCACAAATCCCATAAAGAATGAGAATCCTGCTACTATTAATAGATTCCAATCTGTATCCATATCACTCTCCAAAGAAATAAAGATTCGCTAGAAAATAAGCCCCATACGCCACAGTACATAGAACTATAGTGTACACAATCTCTTTGATCAATCCTACCATTCTACATGTGTCCATAACTGATGTATAAGTAATGTCATAATAGATACAAATAAATACTCTCCATATTTCTTTATCTCTTTTTTCATTCTCTTATCCTTTCGTTTCCTTTGACATGAGAGTCTCTATATATAGTAGACAGTTATCATATAGACGAGAGATATTTGCCACTTAGACGCTTAGTTATTACCACTGTTACCCCTACTTCTATACATTAGGTATGTACTGGTGTAATAGACCTTTCACTGAGCGATTTTGTAACGTCTCAGGACACATTGGGTACACATAGTAGAACTATATAAAGGTAGATGTTACATTACTATTATATTCAGTGCTTATAAATACTTTTCTTTTAGAGTCTACATATTCATTTAATACCTTACCTTCTTTCGCTAATGAAATTAAACACCTTTTACAATCTGCTAAAGAACTATTTTGTGTCATATGTCTATCTTGTCCAGGCCAGTGTATATCCCATTCTAAACTACAATACATACGTCGAGAAGTAGTAGTAGCTCCACTTGAAAGGCCACCAACTTCTACATCTTTCTTATATAAATGTATCTTATTCATACCCAAGCCTATTTATCTTTAATCTAGCAGCATCTCTTAATTATAGTTTAGGTTCTAGTTTCCTTCTTTCTTTATTGAAACTAGCTCTACAACGTTTACATGTCACTTCTTCCCTTTTACCACTATATCTCCAATACTTTCCATTATCAACAATAGCCCTAATCGTCATTCCACAATACATAATATTACGAGTTCCTCGAAAGAATGCACTATCTTTGTATGCATGTATTCTTTTCATTCTACACTCCTGGCCAATTCACAATACACCATGCCATAGCCCAACCTATATCTTTCATGGCTGTATTCTTTTGCAATTATTACACGTCACTTTATCACTACGCCTAGTAATTCTAGTACGATAGTTATGATCATCAAATCTAATTGCCATACCACATGTCATGTAATTAAATACATCTGTACGATTTCCACTTTGAAGATGTACTTTCAATGCTACTTTACTCATTTTCCTTCACCATTACATTCCAACAAGAACCACAAGTTATAGCCATTCTATACGAAGTGAATATATTTTTCTCGGATGTATTACCACAATACATCATATGTCGTATATCACCATTCATATAAGTTACTGCTTTATCTCTAATTAAGTGTATCTTTCTCATTATAAAGTTCTCAATATCCCTTTAATACATGGATTACATGTCACTTTATCTATGTCATCAGTCATTACAATTTCATGCTGATGCCATGATAAATATGTCCTTCCACAGTATAAAGAATATTTACCTTCTTTATCAGCAGCAACAACTACTTTATGTATCTTTTTCATCTTCGTTTACCATAATCATAAACTATAGGTTTTAAACTATCAATACCAGAAGTAAATGTATGTACTATTCTATTACACTCTTCGTATGTAAGGGTTATTTTTATTCCTTCTTCTGTGATAAGATACATGGGTCCACTTGGAGTACAAAACTTTATTTCTTCAATCTTTCCTTCTATTTCTTCTTCATGATCTTCATTCTTAGCAGATATATAAACAAACATCTAATACTCGCTTTCTGTACCTACTGTATCAATAATATTCTCAATACCTAGACCCATGTGATATTCTATCTTTCCTATTGAACGTATCAATACTTCCAATTTTAATTCTATTCTATCCAATTGTGAAGTATTATCTAAATTATCCTTAATCGTTTGTAATTTCCTATCTGCATACTTTTCTACCATAAGATCCATATTACTCTCCACACATCTATTATTCTACTAGAAATTTACCGATTACATAGACATTTGCATCCAGCTTCTGGTCCAACCTCTATATTGTCACACAAGTGATCAGATATATCTGCACCTACTTCTGCAAGTAATAACTCTGCGTCGTCTGGAAAAGCTCCCTCTTCAATTGCTGCTTCTATACATGATTGGCACATTTCATTGTCCCTTTACCTGGAAGTATTATTTCCGGATATACAGTAAGTACCATTTTACTCCTTATGCACTATCCAACCAATCGCTTAATGGTATTCCATCAACCATTATGCGGGTACGTTCGTCTTCATCATTTCTGCATTCATCGCAAATGTATTCACCAAATATTGCACTCAGCAATCTTACTTCTGGTGTTAACTCTTTTTCTTGCCCACATCTTTTACATGCAAACATTACTTTTTCCTGCCCACATCTTTTACATGCAAACATTACTTTTTCCTTTAGTATCTATGTGTTGGTAAACAAAGCATTCTTATCTTACCCTGTGTACGAAACTCTCGTTCTTCTTCAGAATGTGGCATCGAATATGCTCTACATACAGCTTCCCAGTTTTGTGGACAACCTTCGCAAACTTTATCATCCACTTTCAAAATCTTATGTTCTACCATTTTGTATCTCCTCTATGCTATCATGCTAAGAGATGGTACTTCGGACCAAACAACCCCACATGTTGACTTTGGACAATATATAACTTCTTCGCCAACATATCCACTACCTGATTCAAGAGGACCACCACATGTAGGACAACCACCTTTCGGCCTACCATGCACTCGTTCGTATGCTTTACTGAACTGTTCGATAGTTAATCCCACATCCTTTTCCCATTGTGCAATTATATCTGTTTCAGTATTTCTTGGCCCTCGTGGGTCCATTGGATGATTCAAGAAACTCATTTTATACATCAATAAACCAGATTCTTGAGCTGCTGCCCACACATCAAGTCCAATGTGTAATGTGAACACCTTGTCATCCACATACATCTTGTATTGTGTATAAGAATATGGATCGTAGTCGGGACCTTCAGTACCATGTTCTTGCGACATATGCCTTTTTACCATTTCGTATCCTTTCTTCGCGCCCTTACGTGCGTATTAAGGTATTACCAAGGAAACCTATCATCGTTGATTGTAGATTCGGAACGACCACATCGCAGACAAATGACATTTTGATCGTCGTTACCCCAATATTCGTCATCGTGATGATGTGGGATTAACCGCCATAAGAACCGCTTTACCTTGATTCGGATAGGCATTTTCTTGCACCCCTTTTATATTAGATTTGGTGAGAACGAACAGGTGTCTTAGCGGCATTGCGATTGGATAAACCACTTTGCCCCTGCCCGCCCCCACCATTTATAGGGTAACAGGTTGACATCCTCTTGTATAGTGGATAAGAATCACTAATAATTACCATACTTCATTACATGTACAATATTTATTATGATGTACATTTATTAATTTATCCCTTTTATTTATAGTTTCTTGTAATGAATCAATACTAACTTGTTCTAGATATAGATTAGTATGAGCTAATATAATAGCACCCAATTCAATAATATCCATAGCATTATGAACAAGATAACCTATTTCACCACGTTTGATATTAGCCATTATCTCATCTGCTTCATGCCTTATATGGGCACCTAGTTGACCAATGGTTTGGTCTCTCCATTGATCACCCTTCTTACCCTCTTGTTCTGTATAAGAACCATATGCCATATCTAATGCAGCTTTTATCCTTGCACGTGAATCGTCAACTCTATCAGTATGGAATGCCATTTCTACTTTCCTTTCACAAACCAATAAGTATATTTAGCATCATTTCTACTATCTATAAGTAAAACTTTAAGACCTACAACCTCCGTACCAAGTTTAATCTGTATTGAGTAATTTAATGCTACTGCTATCAATTCTGCTTGATCAGATGCTCTTGGTGCAAAATCTACACCTTGATCAGGTGTTAATAGTATTGTCGCATGATCCATTATCCAACCTCATTTATACTTGCTCTAATAGGATGCACACTAAATGCATCTATTTGCACATCATTTCCATTTGCTTGCATTTCTAACATTAAAACCATCTGCCGTTCTTCTTTCTCATTAAGGCTAAGTGTATCTATATCTAACACTCCTTCTATATATACAGGCAATGAATCTTTCTTTCTACGTGTCACAATCTTTACATTGTATTTCATACTTCTCTCTTCAACCCTTTCGCCTCTATACACCCATTGTGTGCTTTACCTACATATTCTCGTATATCTACTCCTAGATCTTCCTGTGATGGCACTAGTATATCACAAATTGCTGCACTACGTTGTATAGGTTTGTTGCAAAATTCACACCTCACATTACGTTGCGTGTATGTTGGACCTATTACTCTCATTTCCATTTTTACTCCTTAATCTGGGTCAAATTCTAAATCAAAATCAATATCATCAAGATTAGGATCAAAATCTTTATGCTTAACCTCCATTTGTTGACTTACTTTCTTTATTACAAAAGCAGCAAATTCTACCATTGTATCAACTCGCTGTTCAATCTCCTCTTCGTCTGCTTCACTAGCTCCTGGAGAATATGCCTTCAACCAATTTTTAATTACTGGTCGATGAATATTTATCTTCATCATTCACACCTTTCACATTTTATTGAATGTCTAAATCTTGCTTCTACTTCTGGTCCATTATAAGAATCACAATAACAAGAATAGCACTGATCATCTACTCTACATCTCTTGCATAGTTTCTTAAATTCTTCAAATTCATTTGCTACTTCTACTCTATATTCGTCATCATCAAATAATATCACATCGCCTACAGATATAGATGGCATATCTTGAGATTGTATATCGTTTTGTCCATAATGAAATATGATTCTAAGTGCTTCATCTACATCTACTTCTGCAAAAGGTGCAGACATATATGGATCTTCATCAGGTACTTCTACCTCTCGAATATCTCCATTAGCAAATGCTTCCATTCGTACTTTGATTATAGGCATCTTATTCACCTCTTATCAATTGCTTTATCTTATCCATTGCTGCGATATTCATAGCTGTACTTACATCTGCTGCATGTTGTGAACAAAGAATATGATGATTTACTTTAATACCAGTCATTTGACCACAAACTTCACAACCTTTTACTTTAGGCATCTTTTACCCCTTTTGGTATAATTCTACCTATTCGTACTTTCCGTTCGTCTACATCGCTCTCTGAGGTATGTAGAGAGTATCGACAGCCACTCTACAATACCTACATGTAACTGAATCTTCGTTAAATGCAAAAACTATACCTTTAGAAAGAATACCACATGCAGTATTTCCATTCGTTGCAAGCCAATGTACTTCATACTCTGGCATATCTACTCCTATTCTGCGCTGCCTTGTACTTAATTATCGTTCTTGTACATGCAGTACACCATGATATATACCAATCACCAGTGTGATCATCCACTTTATGTCGATCATTTTCATTACAGCGGGGACATGTTGGTGCCTTTGATTCTGACATATACCCCCTCCTCCAGATCTTGGCTATCGTGACTTTCATCCCAATGACCCAAATTCCCAGGACCAAAAGTCAGCTTAACTCGTTCGCCAGTTTCTGTGTTAATAACAATCAGGAAACTAGCCTTTTGACTTGGGAACGTAGCAAACATTGCATATACATTTTCTGCAATTTTGTGTCCCATGTTAAAATTGTCATGCCAAAAAGGATTATCATTCGGGGGATTATCATTCAATCGTTGAATTTGTATCATTTATTCTATTTCCTCCAATGCACTCTTTGCATCACTTAGCAAACCTAGTCTATTTTCCAATTTATCGACACGTTCCTCGTTTGGACTAGATGCTTCATTAGCAGTATCCAAACTCTGTTCTGCTTGATATTCCCATTCAACTAGCTGTTCAATCATCTTATGAACAGCAGTTATTGAGTATCTCATTTATTTCACCAATTCCATTTCCTCGATACCAATACCCCACAAAGTCATACCATTGTTCAACAAAACCTCATAACCACCAAAGTTATTAGTCTTATCTAATATAGTGCCTGATATACCTTCATGTTGAACGACTAAGCATGGATCACCTACCAATACACAATCACAATGTGAAAAGCTATGTCGATAGATTACCATAACTCCATGTGCTTCTTGTATCATATTGTCACCCCTTTTGTATGTTTATTTCGCCACCTATAAGGTAGCAGGTATAATTCCATCTTGCAAGCCCTAGCTACTCCAATGACATATATGCTATATCAAGATTACCTTCTTTTCCTACACCACGTTCTATTAATAATTTACAACGATAATACACTTTTCCACCTTGCACATTAGTTCCTATAGTTTTATGTACTCCATACACATCATCAACTAACCAAGTCTTACCATCCCTGTAGAATCGCCATTTCTTAACAGTAAGCGTCGCTGAAATTCTTTTCTTATAAAAGTTAAATTCATATTCCTCTACATTATCAGGAGGCTTGCTTTGTTCACTAGTAACCATTTATCTCCATCCCAAATGTAGTTCGATAGCTTCTACTACTTCAAGTACATTCTCAAAAGGCATAGTATCATTGTATCCTGTAATTGAATCATTCTCCAAATCAAATCCTAAATCTCTTAACAATTTATAATGTGCAAGAAAATGATACAAGTCATGATAATCTTCATCAAATCGCCATTCACTTAGTATGTCCAAAGATGCGCAAAAAGCACCCATAGCACACCACTTCACAGCTTTAATACTATTAGGTTCAACGGATATATATTCCTCCACATCCTCTTCAAACACTTCATCCGATTCTGCCATTCTACCTGTTGTCCAACCAATACGAAGAAATTCACTTGGTAGCACTTTAGGTTTTTCTATATTAAATTCCTGTAATATCATTTCATTCCTCCTTTAGATATTCACTTAACGGCTTTCCATTTACCATTATCTGTTCACGTACTTCTTCTTTACGTGTACACTCTGTACAAACATATTCACCAAATATTGCGGCTAGTAACTTAATCTCTGGTGTTACATATTGTTCTTTGTTACACTTAGTACATTCAAACTTTGTTGCTATTTCTGCATCAGGTAGACTTATATCCTGTTCATAATGTAATTCTTCTTCATGATCTGCTTCTAACCAACACCCTCTACATTTATCAAAATGTTTTCCACAAAGAGTACAGGTATTGTGATCACCTAAATTTGATGCTATAGTAAATTGAGTTACACCAATACATCCTGTACACCATAACTTAATTGTTCCTGCCATTTCATTCTCCTTTTGTATCTAAATTACCACCCTTTTGGAATTGAGCTAAATAATAAGGTAATCTCTTTACAACCCATCCCAATGCATTAAGTTGTAAATACATCTGTTCACCTTGAAAATTCAACATTGGATCCTTACTAAGTTTTCTTTTAACTATTTCTGCATTCATATTATTTGCAACATAACGAATTTCTGTAATACTATACATTCTTGGTTCTACAAGAGTTAATCCATGTTCCAAAAATCCACGTTGTACATGTCCATATCTAGGTATAGGCCATTCACCACCCACCCAATTTCTCCATACTACATCATAAGTAATTTCATGCGTATGTTCTTGACCATCCATACCTTTCATACACATATGATCACGTTCAAAATCTATTATTGTTCCTATAAGAGTATGAGGACCAATTCTTGCAGGTTCATCTACACCCTTAATACGAACTGCTCTTTTGTTATCATAATCATGTCCATGTACATCCATTGGTCGAGTAACTAAGTCACCTATGTGAAATTTCATCTTTTACCTCGCTACATTTTTCAAGATCACCTGGTACTATATCATTCATATCCAGAATAGCTTGAGTTAGATCATCTTTCTGACCTAGCAAAGTAGAAACTACTTCTGAAGCAGCAGATTCAAATGTACCATAAATACCTTCCTTACAAGAAGTTATAGCACGATGCATTGCTCC
>SDBT01001594.1_pt1 | contig 40300 bp, 21 predicted proteins | sample 2277101 | NCBI WGS metagenome assembly SDBT01 (sample SAMN10404973, study PRJNA504765) | marine sediment metagenome | isolation source: marine sediment core GS10_PC15, 103 cmbsf | place: Arctic Ocean: Southern Knipovich Ridge | collected 2010 | reverse complement strand
GGTCCGCTACATCGGAAGTTCTACAGCACCTGCCTGGAAGGTCATGGAGGCCATCCTGGTCAGCGAGATGAAAGGCTATTGCCGCTTTGTTTCTGAGCAGCCTCCATACAATCTGCTCGACCGCCGGATCGAGAATGAGCTGGTCCCTATGTGCCAGGACCATGGACTCGGTCTCATCCCTTGGTCTCCACTGGCTATGGGAATGCTGGCTGGACGGTACGCCGATGACCAACCCCACCCTGAAGATTCTCGAGCGGTTCTCCGTGGGGGCATCTACGCAGAAAGGGTTACCCCTCGCGTGGTAAAGGCCGGCAATCGGTTCGCTCGGATGGCCGAGGAAAGAGGCATGTCTCCTGCCCAATTGGCGGTCTTGTGGGTCAAGGATCAGCCGGGTATCACGGCCCCGATCATCGGTCCCCGGACCGTTGAACAGCTTGAGCAGATGATTCCGGTGATGGAGATGCAGCTCGACGAATCACTCATTCAGATGTGTGATGAGCTCGTGCCGCCGGGTAGCGCTGTGGCCAACTTCCATAACTCGGCTCATTGGATGAAGATGAAACTCCTCTGATGACAGAAACCTTCATCCAATATTTATTTTGAGTCCGTTTTAGCTCAGTCACAAGAGCTCCGGAGATCATTTCCTTGATCTGAACATAGTCTGGGTCCTGGCCAAGGTTGTGGAGCTTATTCTGTACCTGCTATTTTATTTTTAATAGTTCAACCTTACAGCCTTCTGCCGGAATCACAAATTCAGCAATGACCTCCACTGCTCTCATTAGCTCTTTATTGCCTATATTTTTTCCGTTAACTTTCAATGTATAAATTGAACCTGTAGTCCCAGTGAGTTTTAACTGGGTTTTGTGAACATCTCCTGTTACGTTAGAGATTGTAAGAATTATTGATTTGCCCTCTTTGTTGGTAATAATAGGTATTTTCTTTGAAAATCTATCCCTAATTAGTTCAGCTAAAATCCTTGTTTTGCTGGTTACAAAACCAAATCTTATTCCTAATCCATCTTCAGGAATAACCATTAATTTTCCGTTATTTATTTTCAGTTCACCTCCATAAGCAATCCAGCCAAAAAGAGGATCATTTGTAATTACAGTTGAACCCATACGCATAACAGCTCCAAAACCCAGATCGGCTTCCCCATCATAGGGCTGGGCTCCGTGGGGCGTATTTCTATATTTCCCTTCTTTAAATCTCATACCTCCTTTTCCCGGATTAAAGGTCCATCCTATAGCTCCGTCGTTCTCTTTTCCCGGGAACCAGTATCCATAGTTTGACTCGGCTGTTCCTGTATTCATCAATGCAAATGAAGCAAGATATGAGGCATATCCCCACTGGAGCCAATCCCACGGCTTATCGGCAAACTGGAGACCATAATCAAGGAGGCCCAAACCTCCCATCCTTGACCTATAACACAAACTCGGGGTTGATCCCAGGTTGTAGTATGCTGGAATAAGAGAACCTCTTAGAGCGAGATTTGCCTGTAACTGACGGTCCATGAATAACCGACTATCCTCTTGTTTTACTTCTGGATGAGAATGCCACTTTTTTAGATTCGTATCATACCATAAGTTTGTGTCAGGTTTCATTGGGTTAAGAGTTCCGTACTTTGCAAAAGCATAGCTTGATGCCAAAGCTGTTCCGCCGGTACAGTACTCTGAATGGTATGGGTATTTATCGTCATAAACGAAATACTTTACCTTTTTTTCCCATTCATTCCTCAGCCAAGCTGCATCTTCTTTTCTGCCATATCTTTCAAGGTCTGCAATAACAGAAAGTATAACAAGTTCGTTCATGCAACCCCATTTATATGTATCCTGCCAGGGATATATTTCATAGGGATAAATAAAATAAGCCTTTGCTGTTTGAAAAGCTCTTTCGAGATAACCTTTTGCATCGAGGTATTTGACTTTTCCTGGATAGTATTCGGCTATCTGGAACATGTGATAATAAAGCATAACAATATGAGGATAGTCGTAACTCCTGGTAATGTTCATCTTATCAAGGTTACTATTTCTTATACCTGCAAACAGGAATTTGTCACGTGATATACGCCAGTTCGGTACACTGTATATACCATAAGGATATGGCAACTCTTTATCTGTTCTTTGAAGGCCACCCCATACAAAATTTTTTATATGGTATTCGACCGAGTTTATTTCATCATCGTTAGGAAAATAAACATTTTTTGCAGCAATAAGAGGAGCCTTGCATAGCGCCGGGTCATCACCGGCTAAAACATATCCATAAAAGAAGTCATAACCATCGGTATTGTCTGGGCCCCTAAGGACACTGTGCTCCATATCCCATACTGAATATAGGCCATTGTACCATTTTGTAGAGTCACGATGCTGCTGTTTCTGGGTAATAAATGCGCTACGTTTTTGGATAAGAGTTTCGATAGGCTCGGTTGAGAAAAACTCAAGGATTGACTTTTCTCCTCCATTATAATTTATAGTAAGCAAATTTTCACCAAGGCGTTTGAAATCGACTTCATAAATCTTATACCCCGGCTTTTTACTTTCAAGCAACCTAATTGTTGTCTGTTGCGGATATTCGGCAATTATTGAGCTTATCTCATTCTTTGTATGAAGTGAAACTTTTGCTTTAAGTCCCTGTGGTAATGTCATTCCAGGGACAACCCTTGTATCAAAAAGTCCATTATTGTAAAGGACTTCCCGCATTTCATCGTAGCTATTAACCCATTCAAACCTGAAACCATACTCTACTGTACTGCCCTTTTCTCCAGCCGGAGACAATTTGAGCATTGTGTTCTCCATCCTCTGTGTTCTTTTTTCCTGTTCCCCTGCTGCAAGACCTGAATGGATAAAGACACTAGAGCCACTAAAAAATTCTAGTTTTGTTCCTGGTTTTGTCATAACTAGCAGGAAGGGAGGCTCCCCGGAATGGCGAGTAAAGTAAAGAAATGAAGCATTCCCTGCAATATATTGGTGTTTGATAAAAGCGTGTTCATATATATGATTGTGATCATAACGTCTACCTGTAGGGTCATAACCTTCACTTGGAGGCCTGGCAGATGGGAATGATATTTCAAAGTTGCCAATTGTCACTGGGTACTCCATCATTGTTTGAAGCTTGATGGTCAAATCTATTCCACTGTCTACCTTTTCAAATGTTCGTTCCATTTGCATTGGCATACCTTCCTCATAATCAGTATAGACAACTTTATTAGGAGAAACCAGCTTAGCCCTTGTCGCGCCATCGTATTGTGGAAGCCATTGACCCTGGCCAATTTTATATACCACCCTTGCATTACCCCACACCTTATCAGGGGCTATAACATTTGCTTTGTACTTATCTGTAGCAGAGGAAAGACGAGTAATGCCAGAATTATTGTAATTGTAATTGAACTTATCAGCATTAAATGAAACACGCCTAGCTTCAATACAACTAAAATCTGCCAAAATATCATCACTGGTAAATGTTGTGAAATGCTTCTGTGTCTGAGAAATCGCATCCTGACCTATGCTAATAGCGGTAAATAATGCCAAAAAACGAATCATCCCTAAAAAATTCTTCTGTAACACATTTTTTGTTAGAACCATTTAAATAACCTCCTGTTCTTGATTTAAAATAGACTTTACTCTGGGACGGCTGCTGCAGGCGGTGGAAACCGATTCGCCACAGCGAGGGAAGACCCGCCACCATACCTGCTGAACCGATAAGCATTTGTTTGAAAAAATTCCTTCGGCTTTTTTGCATTTTTCTCTTCCTGCAAGTATTTTTTATCATCTAGGCCCATATGCAGTCAAACGACTGGTGTGCCTCAGTCCTCACCTGGCTCCTTTTTTATGGCTTTGAGCGCAGGTATTTTTGAAGCTTCCATGACTTTTTTCCCGTCCTTATGAATTTCCGAGTGTTTTCTGTTGACATGGATGGAATATGTTTTGCCCCATAGGGGAATATTGTACAGCTGTATCCTTTCTGACAGGCTTCCATTAAGCCTAACACGCCCATCCGGCTCGAGATCACAGATTTCCTCCAGGCCGATGAGGCAGAGCAGGGCTCCCCAGGAGTAATGAGGATCGGAAGATCCTTCTCCATTGGCCATATAATTTTCGTAACATCCTCCGTGGGCCAGCCAGTTATTCATGAAAAGATTGACATTTTTCCGGGCAAATTCGGCTCTTCGGTCGGGAGATAGATAGAGTTTCAATCCCTGGTAAGCGAGATAATTGGTTGGTGTCCAAATTTTACCGCGCCAGTAATGCTGTTCCGGAAAAACCGGATCATCCCTAGGGATGGACGGGATGACATATTCGCCCCAGAATTTATTGGGATCGAGGAGCAGATCCATCATTCTTTTTGCTTGATATTCAGAAGGTGTACCTGAAATCATGGGATAGAAACAGGTGGGGGAGAGTTTTTCAGACAAGAGGTTGGGATTTGGCTTGACATGACCCAGAATCCAGCCCAGGTTTATCTGTGACTTCCATCTCTCTTGAAAATACTCTAGTTTAATGGCGACTTTTTTCCCGGCCTGGAGGTAAACCGGCTCGCTGATATCAACGGCCCGCTCGTGGATGGACCAGTTATTTAGGATAGGCTTATCGTCGACCCACAACCGGACACCATCATCATTGATAGCGGTAAACCTGTAGATTCCGGTCACTTTGGGTTTGAGAAAGCCGGTCCATCGGACGCTGTAATCATATTTTCCCACTGCATCGTTAGCCGGCCCAGTCGCAAAATCTATGGACCGGTCGACCTTTGTCAACCTGTGGTGGTCGAAGCTGGTTCCGGCAAAGTATTCTCCCTTTAGTCCCTGTTCTCCTGAAGGGGTCAGCAGAAACTCCGGGCCAATCACGTTCCCCCATTCTTTTCTAGAAGCGGGAGTCCAATAGCGATTGGAGTAGATGCCCAATCTTTCATTCCATAAGAAGTGATTGATGCGTTCTTTCATTTCCTGGCTTTGTTGGCGATAATGTTCAGATTCATCACTTCTGCCCAGTTCATCCGCAATATGGGCGAGGTATTCGGCATTCATGGCCCAGAGAGAGCTGAGTCCAGCCATATCAAGCTCCATGGTCCCGGACTTCTGGTTCATCGTCACCCGATCGAACATGGGGCTGTCATCCATTCCGCTTTCGTATCTGGCGAGAGACAGCTCGGGGGTCGCTTTTTCTGTTCCCCACTCCAGCAATCCATTGCGGTTGCCGTCGCGAAAGGGAAGATTGTTGGTTTTCCGGATGTGAAACCACCATTCATGGGATTTCACGAGTTTGGGATAGACTTTAGCAAGAAATTCCTCATCCGGCCACCGCTGATGGACCTTCCAGACACACATTGCCTCTACCGGGGGCTGTGAGCGGTCCCAGCTCACTTCCCATCTGGGGCCATTGTAACTGGGAATCAAACCGTTTTCCTGCTGTCCGTCTAGGGCCCCCAGAATGGTCTCTCTGGCTCCTTCAGGATCCTCCAGCGATGCCAAAAGGGAATTTAAAAAACTGTCCCATTTAAAGATAACCTGTCCATCCGTCCGGCACCAGGTTCGGGTGATCACATGGCATATGCGTCCGGTTTTGAAATTGTAGACCTTGCTGTGATTCAATTGATTCATCACCGGCCCCAGGAAATCACCCCAGTCGCCGGTCGCTTGAATCCGCTGTGAAGAATAGGTCTCAGCCGCAGTTTTCAAGGCAGCAGAAACCGAAGATAATTCAGGTAAATGGTCAAATCCAGCCACCAGCTCCAAGGGAAGATTTTTATCCAGATCAAAAACAAGTGCTGCATGGGTGCCTTTTCCGGTATTTACGGATTTTCCCGCTAGAACGGCTTGAGCCACATCAGCAGTGTAAGATAGACAAATTCCAACCGATGGTTTTCGATTCACCAGCAGCGACCAAGGAACCTCACTTGTTTTGTTGGCGCCGCTGCGTCTTCCTTTTCCTTCGATTCCATTGTTTAGCATTCGGTAAGTGGAAACAAAGGTTTCCCAAGAAGGCGTGGTCTCGAGAGTTATCCTTACCGGCCCTTCTGATCGGATCCGACCAACCACCGCATTTTTTATTCTCCCCCATTCCAGATGGATCCAAACACCGTCCACCTGCCAGGATATATGGCTGATGGAACCCTGGGGGGAGGCCAGACCGTACCGGGTGGGTTTGGTCCAGATTTGGCTGTTTTGGTATGTATTCCCGGTATCACCAGACGTTTTTGCTGCTGGGCCAGTAAAAGAATAGGCCAATTTCTCACCTTTCTTACTGGAGCTGATTCCCTGCTCTATCCAACCCACTCGCAGCAAAAAAGCCGCTTGGTCATGATAAAGAAATACCAGGCCATTCAGGACATCGGCATAATAGGAGCCAATCCTTATTGATGGATTTCCCCTTTCGGAGGCCAAAATTGTTGGATCCTGCCCCATCACAAGAAGGGCTCCCAGTATAATCCAGGTGAAGAGCATACTGGAAATTTTTTTCATATAAACCGCTCCATCGATTTATCTTTTCTGTTTTTAGCCGGTCAGGTTTTTTTCAGCAGCCGAGAAGTCCTTAAAAAAAAACACAACGATCTTAATCATAAGGCCAGGGCAAGGCATTGGTTCGTTCGGCCCACACCTGCCACATCGATGCCATTTTTTTCACCAGATCGGGAAACTGTGCGGCCAGATTTTTGGTCTCGGTTCGATCGTCCTCCAGGTCATAGAGTTCCCAGGCGCCACAACAGGAAAGATATTTTTTTGATGCGGACACCAATTTCCATTTTCCCATGCGGACTCCCTGGTTCGCTTCATGTTCAAAGTAGATGGCGTCTCTTTTGATGGGCTCATTGGCAAAAGCAGGCATCAAGCTGACACCTTCCATGGGAGTAATCTTGGAGCCGTGATGTTTGAGGGGATACTCAGCCCCGGCAACATCCACAAATGTGGCCATGATATCGATCAGATGGCCGGGGTGAGAGCGAAACTCGCCTTTGGTCTTGATCTGTCCGGGCCAGTGCGCAATCAATGGTGTCGATATCCCTCCCTCGTGGATCCAGGATTTGTACAGACGGAAGGGTGTGTTGGAAGCATTGGCCCACGGTATGCCGTAGCTGGTGTGGGTATCTTCTGGACCGGGTGTGATCGAGGGCAGATTCCCTGCTTTCACGGGACGGCCATCCCGGGTCTGTTTGGGAGAACCTCCGAGAAACCAGGGGTTTGAAAATTCAAATTCCTCGGCGCACCCCCCATTATCGGATAGAAAAATAATCAGGGTATTGTCCAGGCATTTCACCTGTTCCAGAGTGGAAAGAATCCGTCCGATGCCTTGATCCATCCGGTCTATCATAGCAGAATAGACCTCCATCCGGCTGGTCTGCCATTCCTTATGCTCCTCTTTCTCCCAAAGGGGCACACGTGGATCGCGTTCACTTCGCTTCCATCTGGCTTCCACAACCCCCAGATCGATCATACGCTTATGCCTCGCTGCCCGAAGAGCATCCCAACCTTGATTGTATTTTCCCTGGTATTTTTGTATGTCCTCAGGAAGCGCATGCAGAGGCCAATGGGGAGCGGTATAGGACACATAAAGAAAAAATGGTTTGTTGGCCTGAGCCTGCCGGTGTTCATTTATAAACCTTATCGAATGGTCACTGATGGCATCCGAAAAATAAAAATCCTCCGGCGTATTATGCTCGACTTTTTCATTGCCATAGGTAAGACCCCGGGGATTAAAATAGCTGTTTGATCCTCCTATGACTCCGAAAAATCGGTCGAAACCACGCTGTAAAGGCCAGTTGTTTTTGGGTCCTTCCGCCTTTCCGAATCGGGTTACGTGCCATTTTCCGGACATGTAGGTCGCATATCCTGTTTGTTTCAATACCTGGGCAATGGTCACACAGTTTTGGTTGAGATCACCCCGGTATCCCTCCAATCCCTGGTCTTGCATCATCCAACCGACTCCGGCTTGATGTGAGTAAAGTCCGGTGAGAAGGCTGGCCCGGGTTGGACAGCATCTAGACGTGTTGTAGAATTGCCGGAAACGCAATCCGTTTAAGGCTAGACGGTCTATGTTGGGAGTTTCTATTTCTCCACCATAACAGCCCACATCGGAATATCCCATATCATCAGCCATAATGAGGATGATATTGGGTTGTTTTATCAAATTTGGCTTGACCGAACAATTCAGCAGGGAGAGAACAGATGCAGATCCTACCAAACCGGCAGAACCCAAAGCAGCTTGTTTTAGGAATTCTCTTCTGTCATATCTTTTTTTCATCTTTTCCTCAAATAATTCAATATGGTCATCGGATCGTTTAAACTTCCAACCATGCAGAAAAGAAAAAAAAGGGGAGAGGTTTTCCTCTCCCCCGATATTCAGCTTGAGTATTCGACTTTAGAAAGTGAAACGTGCCGAGATTTTGAAGATTCTAACTCCATCAACGCTATTCAATCGGCCGTAGCTACCGGCCCTACTATAGGAACCATCGCTAGTATTGGGACCGGTTGGGCGCCACGTCCCTCCGGGATTCAGCCCGGTACTTACATAGCGGTTGCCCAGCAGATTGTAAACGTCCACATGCAGGCCTAACCTGCCGAAATCACCTATTTGGAATTCCTTCTCGAATCTGAGATCCACATTATCAAGACTCTGATTTCGCCTCGATCCTTGTTCTTCCGCATTGACTGATGCGCTCAAAGTCAGGGCATTGTTGGCAGCGGCCCAGGCTGCTGGCGGCACTATACTTACCGTTCTCTGATAGACGTATCCGCTGCGGTGGGTGCCGTAGAACGAGACGATGAATCCATATGGAAGGTCGAAAGAGCCGTAAACCTTTATGGAAAGAGGCACGTCGCGAGCATCCCTTCCTTCCCGGTTAACCATATAATTGGCATCATTGAAGGCACTGGAGAATCCATGGGCTGTGCCGCCGGTTCCGGCGACATTACCCCAGAGTTTGGAATAAACAACCGATCCGCCCAATGTCCATCCGTTTGCATACCGCTTGTCAAAAGTGATTTCCAAAGCATTGTATGACCGCTTGGATTCTGAAACATTAATAAACTTATAAAATCTGTCGGTCCAAGGTGCATCTGCGGAGATGTAGTACAGGGTGACATCCTGGGCAGCGAATTCTCCGGTTGCAGGGACAGTGGTGGTGAAAGGAACATACCAATTCGGAGCCTGATCATAGGTGTACCAAGGTGTATTGGTGGTGCGGTCCCAAAGGACGGTGTCTAGAGCATTCTTTTTGTTCCGGAAAAAGTACTTGACGCCAAGGGTGAAGTTCGAGAACAGCTCACTATCGATGCCAACAACGATTTCATTGTAGGTGGGAGCTTTGATGTCATCACCGATCTTGCCGAGATAGGTGGTTGGATCGGGATCGTAATCGCTTACGGCCCCCCCGTAAAGCACGAAATCATCATCAGCATCGGGCTCTAAATTGAGATTGGTATCCCACCAGTAAAAATTTAGCGGATTCCAGCCCCACTGCGACTGGCTGAAAGGATGGTTGCCCTGGAAATACATGGCCGGCATGGAATCGGCATAGCGTGAATAGGAGAGTTTAATCGCTGTCTTCCCATCTCCGAAAAGATCATAGCTCAATCCCACTCTAGGTGAGATGGGGTTCCATTTCATGGCCGGATCCCAATCGGGGGTCGTCAGCTCTTCAAACGGGTTGAAGCCGTAGGTTGGGACTATGGCTTTTTCACCGATGGCAACAGCTATACCTCCCGCTCTTTCCTTCACGGCACCTGCAATCCAACCCTTGACATCATCGATCCGTGCTCCCAGGGTAAAGGTGAGCCGGTTGTTGATGGTCCAGGAGTCCTGGATGTAAGCGGCAAGTCTCCGTGTCATTGAGGGAGCTCCGGTTCCTCCATTGGTGGGCCCCATGGTCTGTAACATCAGTCTGCCGTCTCCGTAAATGGGATGAGGCGCGTCCAGTCCGTCCCGGCCGCGGTAGTAATAGGGATTGCCGTTATAAAAGTACCACCGTACTGGATCCACCCGGAATAACCACCACTGCTCCTTTCCATACTGATACTCGACTCCCATTCCGAACTCGTGATCGCCTCCCATAAAATCATCCATGTACTGGGTTAAGCGGACAGAAACCTGTTTTGTGTTTCTGTCGATATCACTGGCCCAGGATGAAGGGCCGGCCCAGGAGTAATTTGTGTATCCATCAGTCTTGCCCAGCTTATTCCCGCTCTCGGAGTTAGGGTAAATGGGGTAGTCGAACCTGGCGATTCCTGCCCTTATATCTAAAATAGAGTCAGAGCTGAGGTGCCACGATAGCTGTGAGCTGACCGTCATTCTTCGATTGTTATCTTTAGAAAATCCAGTATCGATGGTGTTCCTTGAACCTCTGCCAGTGTATGTGAGATCTTGTTCAGAAAAGGCCCCTGTCAAATAGAACCTCATATTGGGTGCGAGCTGCGCAGAAATTTTCAACATGACATCTTTGAATGAGTCAGGATAATCATAGGTATCGTAAAAAACTCCCTCGATGGTGGTAGGTATAAAGTTACCGCTGTCTAGTTTGTTTTGATAGGCCAGAGTCGAGAAGAACCACAACTTGTCTTTGATAATGGGCCCCCCGATCGATGCGGAAAGATCATAATCATAGATGGGTGACGATGGCTTTCCCACTCCCATGGCTACGAGCTGCTCTGGAGGGTAGAGAGACTGGGTAAAGCTCTCCCGAGTATAATAGGTGGTGAGAGTTCCGTGGAATTCATTTCCTCCTGACTTGGTCACGATGTTGATGAAGTTTCCGGCCGTATTTCCCACCTGTGCCTCCAGGCCTCCGGTCTCGACGCTGATCTCTTCGATGGAATCGTATTGTGGGGTAAAAAGGATAGCTCCTCCATGGGCCGGATCGACTACGTTTACACCATCAACTTCGAAAGACTGGCCGTAGGCGGTTCCACCGTGGATGGTGCCCGTACCCATACCGGTTAATTTGGCGCTCGAAAAATCCTCAACGACCCCTGGGGCTAAGCCGATGACATTCGCCATTATGCGGCCGACAGGGAGTCTTTGCAGTATTTCCTTATCGAAGCGGGTAACGATCTTTAAAGATTTAACATCCACCGTGGGATTTGCTGCTACCACCAAGACTTCTTCTGTCAGCGTGGTTGCCTCTAAAGCAAAATTTACCATAAGAACTATACCAATACGAATTTCAATACCCTCTTTCTTTACCGGTTGAAATGCTGGTATCTCTGCTAGCACGCTGTAGGTGCCCGGGGGCAGATTTGGACACCGATAGACTCCAGTGGCGGAGGTCACATCAGTCATAGCTCCCAGCAGGGCCGGGGAGAGGGCTGTAACCGTTACTCCTGGCAGAGGTTCTCCATCGGTGTCGGTGACAACACCTCTGATAACACCTCGTTGCCGGGTGGTTTGGGCCGACAGTGTGGCGACAAGCAACACTGTCAGAAAAAAGACATAGAAAATTTTACGATGATTCATTTCTCCTCCTTCAATAGTTATTTTATAAACACGATTTTACTTTTTTGTTTTTTCTCTCTAATTTACACCTCCTAACATTTATTGATGATTTTTTATGTGAAGCATATTCCATAAGCCAAATATTATAGCGTTTCAATCAAAAAGAGAGGAATTCGGGTTAGAGTAAAGAAGGTTCTGAACCTGGAGAACAACCGTCTGATTGGATCTGAACTGCGGGCTATCTTCATGTTTTTCTTGTAAGATTATACAAGATTTAGGATGGAAATATATCATTTTAAGTCTTTATTATAAAGTATATATAATACATATATTTTATCCGTTAACGTTAACATTAATAGTAATAAATACCTTTTATTTATACTTGTCAAGAGATTTTTTCAAAAAAGGAGATTTTTTTAATTTTTTTTATATTTGACCTTTATTATTAATTTTGATAGTAATTTTATTACTTGCGACGTTGTCGAATTGACAAAAAAAGTCGATGAAAGGAAAAATGAGAAAATGAAAAAAAGGCAATATAACCGGCGAGATTTTATGAAATCTTTGGGTTTGACCATGGCATCCCTGTCTGTCTCCCCGGGACTTCACCGCTGCGCCAGATCCAAGGAGCAGCAGAATGTCCTTTTTATTGCGGTGGACGACCTGAATGATTGGGCCAACTGTCTGGGAGGATATCCCCGGGTATTGACACCGAACCTAGACCGTCTGGCCCAGCGGGGAGTTTTGTTCACCAATGCCCATTGCTCGTCTCCGGCCTGCAATCCATCTAGGGCCAGTGTTATGACCGGGATCCGGCCCTCCACCTCAGGAGTCTACCGGAATGCCCAGCCCTGGAGAAATTCTCCTGCCCTCAAAAATGCCGTAACCATCCCAGAACATTTTCGTTCGTTGGGATACCGTGTGAACGGGGGAGGGAAAATATTTCACGCTTTATCCTGGATTTGGGAAAGATACGGCAAAGACAGGAATGATCCCAATATCTGGGATGAGTATTTCCCATCTAAACAGAGACAGATGCCGGATGCGATCTGGCCCAATGAAGATGTTCGGCTAGACAATGGAGAGATCAAGGCCACTCCTATAGCGAAAGGAGAAAAAGGAGAAAGGCCGCCCTGGTTTTTTGATTGGTCGCCGGTAAATGAATCGGATAAAAAAATGGCGGATTATAAAGTAATCGATTGGGCTTTGGACGAGCTGCAAAAGAAGCATGACCGGCCCTTTTTTCAGGCCGTAGGGATTTTCAGGCCGCATATTCCCTGGTATGTTCCTCAAAAATATTTTGATATGTATCCACTGGAAAATATCACCTTACCCCGGTTGCGCCCAGATTGGCAGGAACACACTCCACCGGCAGGCCGGGCGATTGGAGCCGAACGGCGGCTTTGGCACCAATGGATTCTTGAGAATGGCCAGTGGAAAAAAGCCATTCAGGGATATCTGGCCAGTATCAGTTTTGCGGACGCTATGCTCGGGCGGCTGCTGGATGGTCTTGACGCCAGCCCATATGTGGATAACACCATTATCGTTCTTTGGTCTGATCATGGATTTCACCTGGGGGAGCGGGAAACCTGGGAAAAATTTACTCTGTGGGAAGAGTCAACACGCGTGGCTTTGATGATCGTCGCTCCCGGAGTGACAAAACCCGGCAGTGTGTGTCAGCAGCCGGTTAGCCTATTGGATATCTATCCCACCCTGGTGGAGTTGAGTGGGGTTAAATCCCGTCCAGAACTTGAAGGGCAATGCCTGGTTCCACTGCTGAAGAATCCGGAAACATCAACCGGAAGGGCAGTGGTGACAACCTGGCTCAACCACCACGCAGTGCGATCGCGACGCTGGCGCTACATCCGCTATGATGACGGATCAGAGGAACTGTATGACCATCAGAACGATCCTGACGAATTCGCCAATCTTGCCGCTAAAAAAGAATTTTCGGCTGTCAGGGAGGAGCTCGCCCGCTGGCTGCCAGAGGTCAAAGTTCCTTACAGAGGGGTAAGAACGGGGGAAACTTGGTAACGCAATCCATCATTTTTGTGAAGCGAAAATCAATTCATGCTCATGCTTTTTGTTAACCTTTACGATATCAGAGATAAGGATCAAACATGTGTGAGAATAGGGGAAGACAGAAAAAATCTCTTTGGCAAATAAGGAGAGAGCCGAATCAAAGGCATTGACAATTCTGGGGAAAAGGGCAGTACATGCCTGCCTAATCCAAGTTCCCCGGAGTATTTTAAAAAGGAGGAAGATCTATGTTTAAACGTCTATTAACTCTGTGTGTCCTATCCGTTTTATTCTTTACTGCTGTGGGTGAGGGTGTTCTGGGCTTCAGTGCCGGGACGGAATACGATAATCTGGTCAGGCTGTTTAAGGAGTTCCGGGAATTTATCAAACCCAAAATGACTGAGGGTGTTTCTGACTACTCGCCCGCCTCCATGAAGGCGCAGAAGGATGGGCTGGAGATGTACAAAAAAAGGTTGGCCCAGATCGACAGGGCTGGGTGGACTGTTTCCCAGCAAGCAGACTATTATGTGGCCCGGGCCGAAATGAGTGGCCTCGAATTCGACCACCGTTTTATGCGGCCTTGGGCACGAGATCCTGGTTTTTATGTGGTATTTAGACAGTTCCAACCGGTGATGTTTGGAACCTTAAATGTCCCCTCTCTCCCCATTCCAACCGATAAAGTCTTGGAGTTTAGGGAAAAATTGCGAGCCATTCCCAGGATCTTTGAGCAGGCTAAAAAAAACTTGACCGATCCTGTCGCTGACCTGGCCAAACTGGCCATCAAATTCAAAGAGAGGGAGAATGAAAGACTCAAGAGGTTGGCCGAAAATCTGGCCAAACATCACCCGGAGCTGGTTCAGGATGTGGAAAAAGCGAGGGAGGCCGTTGCCGCTTACCAAAGTTGGTTGAGAAAAGAAATGCCTCGGATGTCCCCTCATACCGGGATCGGAGTCGATAATTACAATTGGTTTATCAAAAATGTCTGGCTCCTGCCTTATACCTGGGAGGAGCTGGTGACCATTTCTCAGCGAGAGCTGGAGAGAGCCGTGTCCATGATGAAACTCGAGGAGCACAGGAACCGGAATCTTCCTCCACATAAGATCTTAAAAGACAAGGATGAGTACGTGAACTGGTACAATGAATCCCTGAAATACCTGCGCAGGTTTCTTATAACCGAGAATATCATGACCGTTCCCAAGTGGATGAAGGTCCGCCTGATTGAAAACTTCCGTCCCTCCCAAGTGCGGGATTATTTTAAGAACATCCAGGTAAGGGATCCACTTCCTCTGCAGCCGCATGACTTTGTTGGCCATGGTCCTGACATGTATCGCATGGCCAGAGATACAAGGCCTTTTCGGGGCGGGCCCTACCCTCCTTATCACCTGGAAGCTATTCGATTGGAAGCCCTGGCTACTGGCTCAGAAGAGATCTTGATGCACACCGGTCTGCTCGACAAACGGCCCAGGTCACGGGAACTGACCTATAATCTTCTTGCCTTTCGCGCGGCCCGGGCTTTGGCTGACCTCAAAATCCACAGCAATGAGTTCCGTTTTCAGGATGCTTTTGACTATGTGGTGGAGATGACGCCCTATGGATGGGTACCCAAGGACCCGGAGAACAGCCCAACCCTCTGGGGAGATCTGGACCTGTACATTCGCCAGCCCTGTTACGGCGTAAGCTACCTGATCGGCTCTGTCCAAATCCAGAAGCTCATGGCAGACAGAGCCAGGCAGCTGGGGGACAAGTTTATGCTCAAAGAATTTTTCGACGATTTTATCGCAGCCGGCATCATTCCCATTTCGCTTATCCGCTGGGAGATGACGGGTTTGGATGACGAAATCAAGAAATTGCAGTGAACGGAGGTGGCCTTTCCCGTTTTCTAGCTAGTGCACCGGGTATGATTTTTTTTTGATAATCTAAGACCAGTTCTATTTTTGTGTGATATATTTAATTACAGCAATAAACAAGAGGGTAAAAAGTGCCGATTGATCCAGATAAAAGGTCCAGAAAAAAAGGAGGATGCATGAGAAAAAAAACTTATTCCGCTATATTCATTGGCATTCATGTTTTCATTCTGGCGATTTGGACGCCGGCTCCGGCTCAGAGCCGACTCGACCAAGATATTTTGAATCGTTTTGTCTTTCGGAACCTTGGCCCTTTCCGGGCCGGTTCTTGGGTAACCAGCTTTGCTGTTCCTGAAGCTCCGCTCCGGGATCATCTTTACACTTTCTATGTTGGAACAAGACATGGCGGAGTCTGGAAGACCACAAACTCCGGAACCACATTCGAACCGCTCTTTGATGAGCAGGCCAAAATTTCTATAGGTGATGTGGCTGTGGCACCTGCAGATGCCAACATCGTCTGGGTGGGTACGGGCGAGGCCTATTGTGCACGCAGCTCTCATGCCGGTGACGGCATATATAAGTCGACGGATGCGGGAAAAACATGGCGGCATATGGGCTTGCGAGACTCCCACCATATTGCCCGGGTCATTATCCATCCCAAAAATCCTGATATCGTGTATGTAGCGGCTATGGGCCACCTTTTTTCAACCAATCCTGAGCGCGGCGTCTTTAGAACCACCAACAGTGGTTGTACCTGGGAAAGAGTCCTATATATCAATGAAAAAATTGGTGCGATTGAATTGGGTTTGGTGAAATCCAATCCCGATATCCTCTATGCCGCCATGTATGATAAGGTGCGCTTGCCCTGGCATTATGAGGTCGGCGGGCCCGAAAGCGCCATATACAAGACCAAAGATGGAGGTGATACCTGGAAACGCCTCGGTGGCGGACTTCCTTCGGGGCGTATCGGGCGTATCGGCTTCGATATCTTTCAGAAGAATCCTGACATCCTGTTTGCTGTGGTGGAAAACGCCAACCTGCGCCCATTGACCGATGAGGAGATCGAGCAGGATAAAATCAGGGGAAGACCCCCGCGCCAGGAAACCGAGATTGGTGGAGAGGTCTATCGCACGGACGACGGTGGTTTGAATTGGCACAAGGTAAATGCCGGAAAAGAGGAGGCCTTTGGCAAGGCCCCCTATTCCTTCAACCAGCTCCGCCTCGATCAGATCGATCCCGACACTCTCTACATCACAGCCGCATCGCTTATATCCACCAATGACGGAGGCAAGACCTGGAAAGGCATAAGCCGACCCCGCGATGGTATCTTTCAAAGAGCCTTTGGAGACTGGCGTGCGCTGTGGGTCGATCCCCAGGATTCTGATCACTTAATTTTTGGAAGCGATGGAGGCGTCAATATTTCCTATGATCGCGGCCAGACCTGTATCCATTGCTACAACATTCCGCTGGGAGAGCTCTACGCCATTGGAGTGGACATGGATGATCCCTACAACATCTATTGTGGACTGCAGGACCATGACTCATGGAAGGGGCCCTCCAATGGATGGTCGGGCCGGATCACGCTCGCGGATTGGGTGACGGTGGGAGGTGGGGACGGCATGTACAACCAGGTCGATCCCACGGACAGCCGCTGGGTCTACAACAACCGTGAATTTGGAAACATGTGGCGCTTTGACCAGAAGCTGGGTGTGCAGACCATGATCACACCCAGACGGGCTGAAGGGCAGGAGCCGCTCCGGTTCAACTGGACACCGCCTATTGCTCTATCTCCCCACAATCCGTCCGTTGTCTATGTCGGGGCCCAGGTTGTGTTAAGATCCGAGGAAAGGGGAGACAATTGGACAGAGATCAGTCCTGACCTGACTACCGACGAAGAGTCCAAACAGCACGGAGCCGGTCATATTTCCTTTTGTACGCTTACGACTCTGGCAGAATCCCCTGTACAGGCCGATGTCATCTGGACAGGCGCGGACGACGGCAAGGTTCAGATGACCAAAGATGGCGGCAAGACCTGGCTTGACCGCACAGACCGGATCGCAGCTGCCGGTGGGCCGGCGAATTTCTGGGTGAGCCGTGTTTTTCCCTCCCCTCACGATTCCGGAACCTGTTTTGTAGCCAAAACCGGGCTGCGTTTTGACGATTTCAAGCCTTTCTTGCTCAAAACCACAGATTACGGGGAAACCTGGACATCGATTGCTGCCAATCTCCCATCCAACAAGTCCCTCAATGTGATCGTTCAGGACCACAATAATCCGGATCTCCTCTTTGCCGGCAGCGAGCAGGGCGTATACGTGTCGCTCAATGGAGGAAAACAGTGGCATCCCTTTAAAAACAATATGCCCTGGGTCAAGGTCACAGACCTCATCATCCATCCCAGAGAGAATGATCTTGTGGTTGGAACCTACGGCCGGGGAATCTATGTAACGGACATCACTCCGCTGCAAGAACTGAACGATTCCATTCTCGACCAGGACGTTTATCTTTTCGATATCGAGCCTAAAGTTCAGCGTGTTTATGGAGGTCTAGGAAACTACCGGCTCCTGGGCGACAGCCATTTATTTACACCCAATGAACCCAATGCCGTGGTCATGTGGTACTTTTTAAAGGAAAAGGCTGATGCTATAGTCAAGGTAACGGTCTCAGATTCCCAGGGAGGTGTCATCAGCTCCCTGGAAGGAAAGGGAGAATCCGGGCTGAACATCCTGCTCTGGAATATGAGATTATCGAAACCGGGGGAAACTCAGTGGTTTAGATTCCGGCGCAGAGGACCTATGGTCGAACCGGGTGAATACACCGTGACGCTTGAGGCTTCAGGACAGAAAATTGTCAAAAAGGCTTTAATCCCGAAGAGGATGGGATGGACCGTGGGTTCGGTACCGGGGACCATTAAGGAATCACAACAATAATATGCCTCGGGAAGACTGTGTTGCCACGCCTTTCATGGTCTAGTTAATATCAGAATACGAAAGCGAACCCATGGAGGAGTTTTCTCTGTTCTGAAGTCTGTTGCTCCTCAAACCTCAGAAGGTATATCTTAAAGAAAATTTATAAATTCTCGAGCCTTCAGTTCCTGTTATTCTTCCATACCAAGGTTCGGGGCTATATGTGCCAACATTTGTATTATCTCCAATTGGTCTCCATCTTCCACCGGGATTTACCTTTGAGGGACCTATAACCTAGATTGTTTGCATTCCATCTCTCATTAATATATATAATTCAGAAAGGAGATAAGTATGGTGAGTAAAAAGAAAAAATCTAAAATAATGTCACCTGTTTTTTTGTTGATAGCTGGCAGCCTCTGGACAGCTTAATAAAGGATGGCTTGCGAAGAAAAAATTGACGGAGCATCAATCAATTATTATTATTTGAAGACCATACAAGCTTGTGATGTCAAAATTCAGTAATAAATTTAAAAAAAAGGAAAAACTTTATTTAACAAGATAAGAAAAATTTAGTATTAATGGATCATAGAGAATAATTTTCTTTATTTAAAAAGGAGGAATTTATGCAAATTTCCCGGCGAAGTTTTGTGAAAAGCTTTGGATTAGGCATTTCCTGCCTTGGTTTAGGTGCAGCACATATTGCTAGCACTTCTCCGGCTGGGAAGGGAGATTCAGAAAAATTGCTTGTTAAAGACCCCGATCATCCTAAAGCAGCACCCGTTGATTACGACCGTCTTCCTCTCAGCTGGTATAAAAACACAGTGAAAAGGCTAAAAGATAAAGTTGCTGCTAAAGGTGTTGATGCTATCGTCTTGGCAGACAGTTGGAACATGACTTATTTTACGGGTAATTCCATGACCAAAACAGAAAGGCCCTGTTGGGTTGTGTTTCCGGTGAAAGAAGATGCCATCTTCTGGTACAGCCCTGGTCTGGATAACGAACTGGTACAGTCCTGGTGGTGTACAGAGATGGATTATTATTATGATTTCCCTCATGCTAAAGGAGGCTACCCTGATAAAGGAAATGTTGTAATGGGGAATACTGTTGATCTTTTTGAGTGGCTTCTTGAAGGACTGAAAAAGAGAGGATTTGGAGAAAAGGTTATCGGGTTTGATTCTGAATTCACACCGTCTAAAATGAAAAAGGTCAAGAAGATAATCCCCAAAGCGAAAATTGTGGATATCAGTCCAATATGCATCAAGATGAGAATGGTCAAGACTCCAGAAGAAATTGCTTTGTGCCAAAGGGCTATGAACTATTTCAGCAAGATTCATGCTTTTGGCCGAAATTATCTCCTGGAGAGAGGAACAGATGCCACAGATTTCGAAATCAAGCATGCTACTATAGAATACGGTACAAATCTGGTTCTTAAAGACATAAAAAGGGATGGGCGGCCGCACAATGCTGTGGGTATAAGAATCGGCATTAATTGTCGTAGTGGTGTAGGCACAGCTTATCCTCATCCCAACCAGTTTCACCACAATAAGGTTAAAAAAGGAGATTCTCTTCAGATATCGGGCGGTGTAAAGATAGGTGGCTACGGAGGAGAACTCTATCGCTATTACCAGATAGCACCCTGGGATGCCCATCGAGAGAAAGTTTGGGAAGTAGTGACTGAATGTGTTCGTATCCAGGAGAGAGAATCTAAAGCGGGCGTAACGTGCGGTGAGGTTGCTTATAAAGTCCATCAATTTCAAGTCAAACAAGGCAAAGACATACAGAAACTCCTCTATCAGCGTGTTGCCCATGGCCAGGGAATGGAAGGACACCAGCCTCCATATATTGCTTTAGGTGATCAAACAGTTTTGGAAGAAGGAATGACGCTCAGTGTCGAACCTGGCCTGTTTGATCCAAAAAATGACTTTGGCTATAATCCAAGCGACCTTTTGCTTGTGACGAAAAAGAAAGGAGTGCTTATGAGTAGTGTTCCTTACTCCAAAGAGTGGATGTTCTTGAAACTTTAATATTCAGCATTTTTCTCAAAGTCAATCTCTTTATTGGAGGCAAAGGTGATCATAGAGAACTGGAGAAGGGAATATAATCAGGCTCCGGCCTCACAGTTCTCTGGGTTACAGACCGCCAGCCCCAGACGCTTTTAAACCTGTGATTCTGACTCTGGGAGTGGCACTATGATTGGGGGGGGGTCATCTGCCAGGTGAAAACCTCCGATGTTATAATCGAATCTGTCAAGCATTACGCTGATGCCTTGGCCATCCTTCGAGCAGCCCGATTCCTGAAGCTGGACAAAATTCTCGGGCAAAACTAGCGATTATGTCCTGGCCTGAGAAAATAAAAATCTGGCGTGGAATTTTCAAGCTGGATACGAGGGGCATGTACGGAGGTGAAAGCACACTTAGGGTTGAAATACCCGTATCCGCAGGAGCCGAAGTCCTCAGCACGCAATTAAAAATAACAAGGTTTCGTAATTAACGATATCCGACGATTTAAGCTAGGACCGGAAGCTTGGGAATTTTCACAACCCCGTACATCGTTTGCTTGAAGCGGGGAATGGTGCTGTAAAAACCGGGGTCTCGAAACCAAGGACGGAGTACGCGGTGGTTGAACTCCAGACCGTTCATTTCTGCCCGGACGATATGGTAGTCGACCTGCCGGGCGATGGGCCACCCGCTCGGATCAATCGCGACCAGCCGTTTTTATACCTCCTTAAAACTTGATGATACCCAATTTTGTCAGCCAAATGATGATGATCGTAATCGGAGCGAAATATTGGATAATGATGAGCCAAAAGAGGCGCCAAGGTTTTGATTGAATCTCAGCCACCTTAAAGAATTCTCTAAGGGGCCACACTCGTCCGACAAAGATCGTCATAACCAGGGCCCCAAGAATAAGAAATATATTAGAGCAAATATAATCCACTTTTTCGAAGATTCTCGTTGACATCGAAGAGAAGATGGCAATCGACAGTATCAACCCTATTGTGATGAAGGTGCCCGCTTTTCTCGGAATTTTCCATTCATCTCTCAGATGAGCGATTATTGCTTCTGCCCCACCTAAAAAGGAAGTGAAAGCCGCCAGGAAGAACAGGAGGAAAAAAAGAGCGGCAAAAAGATTCCCCATAGGCATCTGGTTGAAGACATTGGGCATGGCGATAAAGGTGAGTCCAAATCCAGCTCCAGGCTCAATACCAAACTCAAATACAATCGGAAATATCATAAAACCAGCTAAAACCGCAATAAACGTATCGGACACGCCAATAATAACCGCATTCGGCACGATCTTATCCTTTTTCCGCATATAGCTGCCGAAAACAAGGCCGGCTGACAACGCCACTCCAAGGGAAAAGAAGGCCTGTCCTACAGCCGCTAAAGCCCCTTCCACCGTGAACTTTGAAAAATCCGGAATGAGGTAAAAGGCGATACCTTTTCCAGCGCCTTCTAAAGATAATGAGCGGATGATCAGTATGATCAGTATGAAAAACAGGGATGGGAGCAGGATCTTATTGATCTTTTCGATGCCTTTGTTCAGCCCTCGAAGGAGAACGACAACTAGACCGACGATCAAGATCAAGGTCCACAAAATCACTTCTTTGGGGTTTGAGGTGAAATTGTGGTAATATGTTTCGATCTCGCCAGGGGACATCTCTGAAAAGACACCAGATATCGATTTAAAAAAATAGGCTGCGATCCACCCAACAACAGGCGCCACATATCCGGTAATCACCAGGTTGGCTAAAACATTTACATAGCCGTTCACAAACCAGAGACTTTTGGGACGGAGTTTTTTGTAGGCGCCAACAGGGTCTTTTCTTGTGGCCTTGCCGAGCGAAATCTCGATAGAGAACAAAGGAATTGCGATTAAGAACACAACCATCAGGTAGAAGATGAGAAAAGCGCCACCCCCATATTTGCCAGCAAGGAAGGGAAACCTCCAGAGATTACCTATTCCTACGGAATATCCAATTGCAGACAGGATAAAACCAATCCGCGATCCCCAGTTTTCTCTTTCAGCCATAGAATTCCTCCTCTATCAACTATTGATGCTTCCTGCCAATCTAGTCAAAGATGCCTTTCTTGTCAAGCTCCTGTGCCAGTTTATAGTCTTCTTACTGAGACGAGTGACAAAAAATAGGAATAAAAGCAATATGATTGGAGCCCTTTGTTAAAAAAAGTATCCGCTTGCCTCAGCCAGATGGGAGAGGAGTTTCCGGTCCCGTCACAAGTCCTTTTTCAATGAGAAAGAGCAGGCCCAGAAGGCCTCCCCAATGGTAGAAGTGGTCGCTGCTCGTGACATCGCAGCCTTCGCCCGTGTCGGCGTTGTAGTTTTCAGGGATGAGGTTTCGCTCTCGCCACGCCTTCAGCAGAAGATTTTTCGATTTCTCCGCCAGGTCGGCCCGGGCTCTGGGCAGGTTGTAATTGCGCAGGCCGAGGTAGACGAGAAAGTTCATCGGCGGCCAGATGCGCCCCCGCCAGTATACGTTGTCCTTGTAAGCCGGGTCATCACGGGAAATGGAGGGCATGACCCATTCACCCCAAAATTCTTTGGGATTAAAAAAATGTTCCCGGATCATCCGCTCCGCCTGCTCCGGAGTGGCCGCCCGCGCGAGGAGAGGAAAGAAAAGAGTAGGCGAGAGGCGCTGCGAAAACTCGCCGGTGTCGGTGCGGCGGTTAAGGAATAGCCCCTTCTCTTCACTCCAGAGTGAGGCTAGTTTTTGGCGGAAGAGTTCGGCGCGGCTGCGCAGCTCCTTCTCTTCCTTCATCTTGTCCAGGATTTTAGCAATGTCGGCCAGGGCGTCGCAATCGGCGACGTAGTAGGAGATCAATCCCACATCGGCCATCTCCATCATATGGTTCTTTTTGTTGAACGGGACGTTATCGTACAACGGCAGATTGTCCATACCCGACTCCAGTGCGGCGCCGTAGAGGTCGTTGACGCCTTTACTTTCCCAGTCAAAGCCGACTACGGGTTCATAGGGGAAGGAGCCCCAGGAAAGGTAACCCTTGTTTAGACGGTAGTTGGGCCACCAACGGTTCCAGCCCAATAAGTCGTCGAAAATCTCCTCAAGGAACCAACGATCTTCATAGCGGCGGTAGATTTCTCGCACGACCAGGGAGCCCACCGGCGGCTGGGAGCGATCCTGGGTCTTGATCCCCAGCGAGCGGTACCACATAGGAACATAGCCGGCAGGCATTTTCTCCTTAGTGATTTCGATGACATTGGCGTAGGCCAGTTCCTTATTCTCCAGCGAGAACAGGTAGCCGGCAAAATATGTGTCCCAGCAAAACAGAACGCAACCCAGATATTGTACAGGATCTCCGACAGATGATTGCTCTCCGACAGTCAGCTCGTCCCACCCCAGGTTCCAGAGCCGGCTGACTGGCGTGATGACGCGGTCTTTCAGGGGGTCGTAGATGATGTTCCAGGCCAGCCCCACCTGGAGGGCGCGGTAGACTTCGGCATACTCGCCGTATCGATTGTGGCTCTCTTCCGTCTTTTTTTTTCCTTTGTCGACGATAGCAGCGATCTCCTCCAGGCTGCGTCTCCGGTCGGTGGAGAGGCCCAAGGGGCCATCCAGTGCTATGGCCAGGTATGGCGTCTGGGCGGTGATGTAGGGCTCGACGACGCTGTTCTTGGTGCTGAAGACGCGAATCGTGCGGCCTCTGCAACGCCCTATGAGCGCGCCGTCTTCGGTGGAGAGCTCTCCCTTCCGGTTCCATAAAAAACCCGATTCCGCCACCAGGAGGGGCGTCCGTTTCTGTCGGTGGAAAGGTGTGACGAGAAGAACCAGGGAGCCGTTCTCCGTGGCGGATTGAACCTTGATTTCTATTTCCCTCCATCTCAGATTTAGCTCTGTGTAGCTTCCGTCATAGGCGTGCGGGCCGGGCGCGATGACTTCATCGCCCGTGCCTCTGCGCCCTATCAGGGCCTCTTTGAGATATCCCCCCTGGCGATACTCCTTGATGCCCAGATTCAGGGCGAACCCTTCGGGTAGGAGGACGTGAGAGAGCACCGACCTTGTGTTCCAGGTATTCCAGCCCTGAGCGAGGTTTTTCTGTAGCGCGGCGTATTCAGCAGATCGTGAAGTGGAGCCAGGGCCTTCCGCTTGTTGAGAAAAGCTAATGAGATTCGGAAAAACGCTTAAAAACCACTTAAACAATCTCATTCCTCTTCCTTCATCTTGTTGCACATGTTAAGAAATTCTGGCTGAAAAATCAAGCATAGAATCTGAAACTAATATTCAGAGACAAGTCACGGCTATTAAAGACCCAACGGGATCAAGGTTTAAAGGAGACAGTATGGGGAAAAAGGGGAGAGAACAGCTGTTGGAATCGATCCTTGCAAAGAATTCCTTCAGTTCGCCATTCTCTCCCAGGGAAAAAACCGGAGTTTTTAAAACTCCCTCTTCTTCCTTCTATCTCATCAGAAATTGCCAAATCAACTGTACCTGAGAGCATTCAGATAGCGATTGAATCTTATGGCAGTTATGGAATATTATTTATCTTTGAGCTGTTGAAATATTTGACGTCAGCAAGATTTGGACAACCCATGATTTTTTCTAAGCTATGGTTTTCGTATAATAAAACCAAGAAAGGAGATATCTATGAATGTCAAAACATTTTACTTGGCTCTAATAAAGCTCATCTTGAGTAACTGAAGAAAATCTCCCTGCCTTTGTATGTCAGGATGTACCTTATAGCTTAAACCGATCCCCAGAGTATTTGTATGTTGCTTTAGTGTCTGAATTGCAGTGTCATTTTCCTCTAAAATTGACTTTTCGCGGTGAAAAATGATATACTGATGACTAAATCTTATCGATAGAATACAAACTTTAGAAATAATCTTGAATTTAGCCATACATAAACAAACCCATCCAGCATCCATGTTGTGGATCTCTCCAAGCCGACCATGAAGGATGTCTACATTACAATATTTCCCAAAGAAGATGAAAGTCTATCATCCATGGTTGACAGGCTGACTCACTCAATTCAAGCGCATAACGCTGAGGTTGTCAAGTTTGATGTATATGGTTCGCGAGACAAATTTAGTGAATGTCTGAGCTGTCTGGAAGGTGCTTTTAGCAAGATAGACTGGCCGATTAATTGGATCGAAGGGGGAGAGTATTCCGCCAAAGCCGTGGAAGGCATGCAGATACAGGCTGTCTCCGGTGCTCCGGTTGACACCATATATCATGATGCTAAACCCATAGGTCGTGTATTTGAGAATGATTCAGCCAAATACTGTATCATTGGGAATATACTATCAAATAAACATACAGCTTCGAAAAAAGAACAGACACGGTATACCTTTGAGAAGCTAGAAAAAGCCCTAGAGCTCGCCGGAATGGAAATGTCAAATGTCGTGCGGACATGGTTATATATTGATGACATTTTTCATTTTTATGATGAATTCAATAAGATACGAACCAAATTTTTTAAAGAGAAAGGCATTTTAGATGGATTTATTCCTGCCAGTACCGGTATAGGGGGGAAAAACCTGAACAATACCGAGCTTCTAGCAAGTGCGCTGGCTATCCAGGTCAAGAATAGTGATATGACCATCCAGGAAGTCTTATCGCCCCTGCAGTGTCCTGCTCGTAAGTATGGCAGTTCATTCAGCAGGGCGGTGGAAATAAATACGCCTGAACAGCGTTCAGTACTTGTTTCAGGCACAGCCAGCATTGAAGAAAGCGGGGGAACTGTTCATATCGGTGATGTTGACAAGCAGGTGGCTTTTACCATGGAGGTTGTGGAGGCTATCCTCATATCCCGCGGCCTGAGCTTTACGGATGTGACAAGAGCTGTCGTCTATTTCAAAAACGCCGAAGATGCAATAGCTTTCGAAAACTACTGCGAAAATAACGGGAAACTTGCTCTTCCCGCTTTAATAACAAATAATGATATGTGTCGCCAGAACCTCTTGTTTGAGATTGAGGTCGATGCCGTTTCAAGGAGATCAAAATGACTAGATCACTTAAATATTGCTTCGCTGTCCTTCCCGTCATTTTGGCGAGTATTCAGGTCGTCTTGTCAATCACTCCCCAAGAGTCCACCGCATTAATGGAAGATATACTGGAAGTCTATCAGGAGAAAGAAAAATACAGCGGATTGACGATTAACTATCCTTTTAATGAGACGCTTTTTCCTCCTGAAATTATTGCTCCGACATTTCGTTGGAAGGATGAATCTTCAGGATCTGACACCTGGCTGATCATCATCAAATTCCGGGATAAAAAGGACCGAATGAATTTTCTAAGCCGTAGCCCGGAATGGACACCTTCTGACGAACAGTGGGAGATGATTAAACACAGGTCACTCGAGAAAAATGCAAAAGTGACTGTTCTCGGTGTAAACCAGGCTGATTCGAAAAATATTCTTTCGGGAGGCGGTATTTTAATCAGGACATCCGAAGATGAGGTTGGCGCACCGCTGTTCTACCGTGACGTGAACCTGCCTTTTATCGATGCTGTTAAGGACCCATCAGATATCAAGTGGCGGTTTGGACCCATTTCTTCCAAAACCCAGCCACCGGTTATCCTCGAGAATTTACCTGTCTGCGGTAACTGTCATTCCTTTTCTGCTAACGGTTCGCTCCTCGGAATGGATGTGGACTATGCCAACGAGAAGGGTTCATACGCTATTATACCTATTGCCGAAGAAATGGTTCTTGATAAATCCAAGATTATCACCTGGTCTGACTACAGGAGAGAAGACGATGAACCGACTTATGGTCTGCTTTCCCAGATTTCTCCGGACGGAAAGTACGTGGTCAGTACAGTAAAGGACAGATCCGTCTTTGTTGCCAGAGACGACCTTGCTTTCTCACAGCTCTTTTTCCCTGTTAAAGGCATTCTTGCTGTTTACTCTCGTGAAACCAAGATCTTTAAAGCCTTGCCGGGAGCAGATGACAAGAGATATGTTCAGAGCAACCCGAGCTGGAGTCCTGATGGAAAATATATCGTTTTTATCAGGAGCAAAGCCTATGATCTAAAGACCAAGGGATCCCAAGTGCTGCTGAGCAAAGAAGAATGCCGTGAATTTCTTGAAGGAAAAGAGACCTTCCTGTTTGATTTGTACAGGATTCCCTTTAACGGGGGAGAAGGGGGGAAACCAGAACCACTCAGAGGAGCTTCCAACAACGGGATGAGCAACTATTTTGCGAAATATTCACCTGACGGCAAATGGATCGTGTTCTGTAAAGCCAAGAGTTTCAGCTTGCTCCAGCCGGATAGCGAACTTTACATCATGCCTGCTGAGGGAGGCGAACCAAGAAGAATGCGATGCAACACGGACCGGATGAACTCCTGGCACAGCTTTTCACCCAATGGCAAATGGCTGGTTTTCTCTTCGAAAGCGAACTCAGCTTACACTCAGCTTTTTTTAACTCATATTGATGAAAAAGGACGCAGTACGCCCCCTATTTTGCTTTCCCAGCTTACGGCTCCAGACAGAGCCGCGAACATTCCGGAATTTGTCAATGTCAAGCTGGGTAAGATCAAAAAAATTGAAGAGCGATTTTTGGATGATATTTCTTATATAAGAGCTGCGAATGAATTTCAGGTGGCTGATGATATTGATAGAGCAGAGGAAGCCTACAGGAAATCTCTTGAGTATAACCCTCAGAACAGTGATGCCTATAATGGCATCGGGACTATTTTAGGCGCAAGGGGCAAGGTGGCAGAGGCCATCCCCTATTTCAAAAAAGCACTCGAGCTAGATCCGAACAGTATTGAGACCTACCATAATCTGGGAGTGGCTCTATATAGTCAAGGGAATTTCGAAGAAGCGCTTGCTTATTATGCTAAAGCAATTGAAATAGATCCGGAAGATGCTAATACACTCTGTAATATGGGATTCGTCTTAGCACGCCAGGGTAGAATCGATGAAGCTATAGCGCGTTATAAGGAGGCGATCAAAGCGAATCCAAAGCATCTCGTCGCCCACAACAACCTGGGGAATGTCTTGGGCGAACTGAAGAAGTTCGATGAAGCGATAGCTCAGTATAGGGAAGCGATAAAACTTGATAGAGAATATCTGGATGCCCACTTCAACCTGGGAGTTACTCTATTGGAAGCTGGTCGATACGATGAAGCCGTTATCCATTTTAAAGAAGCTATAAGGATAGACCCGAATTTTCAGCCGGCACAGGTTGGACTGAGCAAAGCCCTCCAGCTCAAAAAAAAGAACAAATCGCCATAAACAGGGCTGTCTGAAACCAGACTATCTGGATATGATCCCTACCTTTTGACACAAGTAACCCGGCAGCCTTCTCCGACCCATGTCTTAATGCTCAGTATAGAGTCATTAAGCCTTAATAGGATTATCTTTCACTTACCAGTGTACAATCGAGCTCGCATGTATTAAAGCGCCATTGTTTGTCAAAGGTATTTCATATACTGGAGTTCCCCCAATAATTTATGGATCGAAGAGACGCAGCTGATTATTTTCTTCTTTCCATTGATGAAGGAAGCCTTGTAAGCCCATTTGACGGTCAAAAAGGTACTCCCGAATACCATTCCGGCTAGGGCATAGAGGTGGAAATCCAGTATCCCCATCAATCGCCTTGTAGCACCAACCTAAGTCAATATTGGTATATCAAATAAGTTAGGAAGGCAGAACAAAAAAAAGAGGGGAGGGAAAACTCCCTCCCCTCTGTGCTTCAGCTTCGTTTCTTAGAACGTGAACCTGAGAGAGAATTTGAAGATTCTGGTTCCGCTGATACTCTGCATTCTTCCGTAATTATAGCTGACGTCATACGTTCCACCAACGGTGGTATTCTCGGCCGCAGGGCGCCAGGTTCCTCCAGGGTTCAATCCGACATAGGCGTAACGGTTTCCGAGCAGATTGAAGATATCCAAGAAGATCCCGATTTTCCCAGCGGGTAGAACGAATTCCTTCTCGAGCCTGAAGTCGATATTGTCCGAGCTCTGGTTTCTTCTCGGTCCCTGTTCTTCCACGTTCACACTCGCGGACCAGGGCACGGCGTTATTGGCTGTTGCCCAGTCTGCCGGTGGGTAGACAGTCACGTTCCTTGTGTACGGTGACCCATCGAAGTGAGTGTAGAAAAAGGAGGTGATGAATCCTAGAGGAAGATCAAAGGAACCGTAAATTTTTACAGCCAGCGGAACATCTTCATTCCTCTTGCCGTACCAGTTCACCCAGTAGTTGGCAGTGGCCGAGGGTTCCAAGACGCCCTTATCCGCGGACACGACAACGGATCCTCCCAAGGACCAGCCATTGGAGTAGCGCTTGTCAAAGGTGAGCTCGAGGGCTTGGTAAGTCCTCTTTGCTTCCGGAACATTGGTGAATTGGCGGAATTGATCATCGTAAGGGGAATCCGTCGACATGAAGTACATAGTGACCGACTGATCCTCGAATTCTCCGATACCCGGGACAACAGTGGTGAAGGGGACCCACCACTCGGGTGCCCTATCATAGTGGTACCAATACTTTCCGGAATCTGGATCGTAGAGAACACTACCCAAGATATCTTTTCTTTTCTTGTAGATATACTGGAGTGTGAACCTGAAATCGCTGAACAGCTCATGGTCGATGGACACGGTAATCTCATTGAACTTGGGGGCAACAACATTCGAGCCAAGCGATTTCTTGTTGTATTCTACGTCCATAAATTTGACGTCGCCGGACTGGTAGGCATAGTCATCCACTCCGGGCGAATCGACCACCCCGTTGCCGTTGGTGTCCCACCAGTAGAAACCGAAGTTGGCCGGCAAATGGGGATGGAAACGGTTGTTGAAGAACATAACGGGCATAGCTTCCGTGTATTGGGAGAAGGAGGCTTTCAGGGCGGTCTTCCCGTCGCCGAATAGGTCGTATGAGATTCCTAATCTCGGCGAAACGCTCGTCCAGCCCATAGCATCAGTATCTCCGGCAAAAGAGAGGTTACCGTAGGGGTTGAACCCGTACATGGGTGTCAGAACATAATCTCCGATTTCCCTGATGACCCCTTCTGATGCCTTTTTCTCGGCTGCAGGCATGTATCCTTGGTAGATGTCGAACCTGACACCTAGGTTGAGGGTCAGCCTGTTCTTGAAGGTTATGGAATCCTGGAAGTAGCCGCTGTACCTGTTTTCACTGCCGTTAGTCTCACTGTCGCCTTTTTCCGGCCCGGCGTATGGTGCCCGGATACGGCCATCGCCATAGATCGGATGAGCCGCGTCCAGTCCATAGAGTCCTCTGTAGTAGTAGATGTTTCCGTCCCAAAGGTGGACGTCCAACGGGGTTTTTCTCCACCAATCCCAGTCGTCCTCGCCCCACTGCCACTCGAGACCAATGCTGATTTCATGGTCGCCGCCCAGGAAATCGTCCTGGAACTGTGACAAACGGACAGACGCCTGTCTGGACTGTCTGGTGATGCCGCTGGCCCAGTTACCAGGGGCGTTCCATCTGTAGCCTGTGAACCCGTCAGTATAGCTGATGGGGCCGTTGGTGCCTTCACGGTGAGTGATGGGGAAAGCTCGCCGAGCGATTCCAGCCCTAACGTCCACGATGGTGTTGGCGCTCGCCAACCAGGAGAGGTTTGCGGCAGTGGCGATCCGGTGGTTGTTGTCGATAGTGTATTGGGCCTCAATCGTGCTCTTGTTGGACCACCAGCCGTAGATATCCCTGTTTTCCAATTCCCCATGAAACATTATGAAACCCCGCAATGAATTTGAAAACCGAGCGGTCAGCTTCATCATTCCCTGCGCAATTGTTTCAGGGAGGTTATAGGGATCGTAGACTGTTCCCTGGATGGTGGTGGGTATGAAATTGCCGTATTGCTCATTCTTGAGAATTCCCAAGTCCAAGAAAAACCACAGTTTATCCTTGATCAGCGGTCCACCCAAGGTCCCTGAAACATCCCAGTCAAAAATGGGAGAGGATGGCTTCCCGACTCCCATGGCGGTGAGCTGCTCCTCGGGATAGAGGATCTGCGTGAGGTCCTCTCGTGTGTAATAGGCCTGCAGCTGACCGTGGAGCTCGTTTCCTCCCGATTTGGTGACTATGTTGAAAAAGCTGCCGCCGCCTGAACCCACATAGGCCGGAAGCCCTCCGGTAGCGATCTCCACCTCCTCTATGGCGTCGTAATGAACAAAAATTAATTGGCTGTTATGGGTCGGTGAATTGGTGTTAATCCCGTCGAGTTCAAAGACGTGATTCCAGGCATCAACGCCGTGGAGAGTACCTGCCTGGTAGCCTATGTTCCCGACGGCGCCTGGTGCTACGGCAAGGACATCGTCTATTGTTCGGTTGAGGGGAAGCCTCTGAAGAATTTCCGAATCCAAGCGGATGGCCATCTTTGTGGATTTGACGTCTACTGTCGGGGCGTCGGCTGTGACTGTGATCTCTTCTTTAATAACCGAAGGCTCGACCGTGAAGTTGATGGTGACGGTCATACCGGTTCTGACATTAATACCTTCAGTGCGGACGGTTTTGAAGCCATCCAGCTCGGTCACAACCATGTACGTGCCGGGAGGAAGTGCCACCATCCTGAAATTTCCTTTGTCGTTGGTCACATCGGACACAGACCCTATGAGTGCAGGACTCGTTGTCGTGACGGCCACACCAGGAAGAGGAATTCCTTCGGTATCAGTTACCGTTCCCTTGATCGTACCTGTTTGCCGAGCGATCTGGGCGTTGAGCATAGAGATCGAGAGGGCGCAGAACAGCATCACTAGTAAAATTTTCACTTTTTTCATTTTTTCTCCTTTTGTTTAAATAATTCCTGAATAAAACCTATTTCCTATGCCTAAATGTTGTGTCCTATCGATTCATTATAACCTCCTTTGTTTTTGTATATTGATGGAAACATGTCTTTTCTGATTAAATAAATGTTAACGTTAACGCAAAAAGCGCACTTTTTTTTATTCTTCCCAAAAATATATAAACTTTTCATCTTGTAATTCGATCTATATTATAGATCCTCTTGTAACCTATGCAAATTTTGTGCCAAAAATTACATTTTAGGCTAATTCTATAAGTAACTTAAATTCAATATCTTATATAGTTTATTCACTGCTCTTTATCAAAAACTGGGATGCGAATTATCCAATAAGATGGATTGCATTCAATAAATTGAATTTTTCATAGGCTCATCAAGATCCGGAAGCAGATCTTTGCACAATTTAAAAAATCCGGAGCTTACATTCTTCTGCGTAACTTCTATTGAAGTTCATAAAAAAAGAATCACAATAGATTTATTTGTGGATATCTCCCTTGATTCTGTGCAGTTGTTAATTTATTATGGATTAAATGCTGCAAGATAAGATCGCAAAAACCATAACCAATATGAGCAGGAGATAAAATCATGGGGCGTAAAGAGACTTGTTTCGCCGTTTTTATACTTTTAGGAATGCATCTTTTTACGGGCTGCGGGCCCAGAGAGTCGTCTGCGAAAGCCCCTCCCGTACTGCCTGGAATGACAGAGGCGGGGAAAGTGCTGCTTCCCAATCAGTGGTCACTGAATCCGGTCGGCTGGCAGATGGTCATTGGAGATCTTCCTCTGAACATGAAGTTTTCGCCAGACGGGGACTATCTGGCAATCACGCATTGCGGATTCGGACCAAACGAGATCATCATCGTCAAAATACCGCCACAAGAAGAAGAAAAAAAGGAATCGATAGTGTCGCGCGTTGAGCTACGAAACCTTTGGTACGGGCTCATCTTCGGGCCTAAAGGAGAAAAACTCTATATCAGTGGCGGAAGAGATGACACGATCTATGAGTTTGATTTTAAGGACGGATATCTCTTCAATCGAAGAGAAATTGACATTTTCGAAAAGGGAAAAGAGATTCTCCCCGCGGGAATGGATATCACCTCAGATGGAAAGATCCTCTATACGGCCAACTGCCGTAACCACTCGATCGGTATCATCGATCTTTCGGCAAAGACACCACGGATGAAATTCATTGCTCTCCCGGAAGGCAGTTATCCCTACACTTGTCTGCTCTCTCCAGACGAGAAAACTCTATACGCCAGCTTGTGGGGCAAAGCACAGGTGGTCGAGATCGACCTCGCCTCCCTTGCTGCTAAACGTTTCATTTCGACAGATGAGCATCCTAATGAGATGCTGATGACAAAAGACGGGGAGCGTATTTTTGTGACCAACGCCAATGAAAATACAGTTTCGGTCATCGATACAGCCCGAGGAAAGATTATGGAGACAATCAGCTCCGCGCTTTATCCGAATGCGCCAGAAGGCAGTACTCCGAATTCCCTGGCACTTTCAGATGATGAATTCCTTTTCATTGCCAACGCTGACAACAATAATTTAGCTGTCTTCGAAATAGGGCCAGGAAGGTCCAGCAGAAACTCTGGATTCATACCAGTCGGATGGTACCCGACATCGGTCAGGATACATCCTAAAACAAAGAAAATCTATGTCGCCAACGGAAAAGGCCAATCTTCGAAGCCGAATAGATACGGACCCAGGCCCGGTCTCTCCTCAGCCTTAACCCCAGAGTACATCGCAGGGCTCTTTACAGGGACTCTTTCTATTATGGAATGGCCAGATGCGGCCAAGCTGGGTGAATACACACAGATCGCCTATGATTGTTCGCCTTATATCGAAGGAAAGGGGGTCACCGATTTGCCTGATGAGCCTAATCCAATCCCCATGAGATTGGGCGATCCATCGCCGATTAAATATTGTGTATATATAGTTAAGGAGAACCGCACTTACGATCAGATTTTAGGTGACATAGAAAAAGGGAACGGTGACCCGGATCTTTGTCTCTTCCCAGAAAAGGTAACACCGAATCATCATTCGATCGTCAACGAGTTTGTTCTGCTGGATAATTTTTATGTGGAGTCTGAAGTCAGTGCCGATGGTCATGAATGGACAATGGGAGCTTATGCAACAGATTTTATCGAAAAGATATGGCCCGGCCAGTATGGCCACAAGGGCCGATGGAGTTTTGGTTATGTGGGCGAGGGAGCCTTCGATATAGCCCGGCCGACAGCCGGATACATCTGGGACAAATGTGCAGAGGCTGGAGTCTCCTACCGCAGCTATGGCGAGTTCATTGAGAACGGAGAAACTCCAAATGACCCCGGGAGCACCACTGTCAAATCTCTTGAAGGTCATTTTGACCCATACTTCCGCAGCTTTGATATGAAATACAGCGATGTGGATAGGGCTAAAAGGTTCATTGAAGAGCTTGAACGGTTTGAGAAACAAGGCGAGATGCCTCAGTTCATCGTTATGAGGCTGCCGAATGATCATACCGCGGGTTCACAACCTGGTTCTCTCACCCCAACAGCCTATATCGCACAGAATGACTTAAGCCTGGGGATGGTTGTTGAAGCGCTGTCCCGCAGCAGGTTTTGGCCTGAGATGGCTATCTTTGTCGTGGAGGATGATGCACAGAACGGTCCTGACCATGTCGATGCCCACCGGACCGTGGCCATGGTCATTAGTCCGTATGCCAAGCGAGGAATAGTCGACAGCAGTTTTTACTCAACCGCAAGCATGTTGCGAACGATGGAACTAATTCTGGGGCTGCAGCCGATGAGCCAGTTCGATGCAGCCGCCCGGCCTATGTTTGCCAGTTTTACGATGAAACCGAATATCGCACCTTATAAGTGCAAACCAGCGCAGGTCGATCTTAACCGGAAGAATCCGGATCATGCCTGGGGAGCTCGATTGTCGTTAGCCATGAATCTTGAAGTCGAGGACGCGGCGGATGATATCCTGCTCAACGAAATAATATGGAAAAGCGTTCGCGGGGCTCATTCGGAGATGCCAGCCCCGGTTAGGGCAGCTTTTGTTTTTCCACATAATGATAAAGAAAAAGATTAGGAGTTTTTTCACTCAGAGCAGAAGTGTGAGTGGTTTTTTTAAAAATCTACGAAGGGAAAGACCAAAATTAAAAATAAGTTCGATTTTAAAAAGGAGCTTTAAAAATGCCCCCATTTACAATGGATAGGCGAAATTTTATAGGTTCTGCCGCTGCGGGTTTTTTGTCCTTAGCCTGCGCGCATCCAGCAGGATCTATTGTTTCAGACTCAAAGGCTTCAAATACAAAAAGCGGATTATCTCATGAAGGACACGTTCCGGATCAACTCAGGGGATACACCAGTCTGTGTGGGTTCAACTACACGCCGAGTAATGCTTACAATGATATTTCTTTCTGGCGTGACTATGATGAAGGACTTGTCGAACGAGAGCTTGACTATGCCCATCGCCTGGGCCTGAACAGCGCCAGGGTTTTCTTCCACTATGTTGTCTATGAGCACGACAGAAAAGCTTTCCTCAAACGAATTAAACACTTCGTCAAGGCTGCTCATGAACGCAGCATTTCGACCATGCCTGTTGTCTGGGACTCATGTTTTAGCGAAGTAATACCCAATTATGATACGAGCCTTACTGACTGGATTCCCAATCCTGGAGTTCAACGCCTCGGGCCCGATTTTTGGCCATCAGGCGAGCGCTATTGCCAGGATTTGATCCAGACCATCGGTCCAGAACCGGGCCTTCTCATGTGGGATATAATGAACGAACCATTGATGACCAGTTATGTCTGGACAAATCCGCCTGACAAAAAGCAGCGTGTTGAGATCATATGGAATTTTGTCCGGCACTTCTGTGAAGTCATGGCCAGACTCGACGACAAACATCCACGAACGGTAGGGAACGCTTTTGCCTCCTGGATAACAGAAACGTCCGACTATGTAGACGTGATCTCCTTCCATGACTACAGTCCCAATCGGAAACAACTGCGAGACCATCTGAGCGAGGCCCTCCAGTTTGCCCGCCAGCTCAACAAGCCGGTTCTCGTATCCGAAGTTGGGTGCGTGGCGCGCAACAATCCCTATGATATGACTCTTGAGATCTGCCGGGATCTTAGCATGGGATGGTATGTCTGGGAGCTGATGATTGGCGTCAGCCGCTGGAATGATATTCACGGCATCGTTTACCCCGACGGCGCCGTCCGGGACCCAAGCATTGTTGTGGCCGTGCAGGGCTTCTTCCGGAGAAGAAAAGGCAAGACCATAGCCTATAAACTAGACAAAGAAGGTGCAGTCACGCGAGTCCTGGGCGAAGCTGAAAAATGGCTGCAGGAATCGAACGCCTCCTATTTAAAAGGACTGACCATGTGTGAAGAGATGGCAAACCTGCTGGAGTCAGGTGAACTGGTACCTATGAACAGACTGCCGAGCATCCAAGTCTTATCACGACAGGAAGAGACTGCTGAGAACATTGCCGAAGTGAGCAGACTACTCAAAGAATGGGGAAAAATTCTGGAAGCAGAGGTTATTCAAAAATCTTAAGAAAACTAAAATTTTTTCCACGTAAAACTCACATCAATTTCGTTGTTTTTTGTCCAGGATATCTCCAGGTTGTGCTGCTGAATGAGAAGGAACAGAAACTGGAAATATTATACCCCGGATTTGCGGTTTCTCCATTGGCTCCTTTGGACATCCAGCATGAGCAAAATATTTCCATTCGTCCCAGGTCAGTAGTACCGGAACTCTGTGGTGCTGACAGGAATGTTATCGGTGAAATGGCCCGGGCTGTCCTTGAGAAATCTCGAAAAGCCTGTCGGAAGGATTTTCAATGGCGGGGCAGCAGGCCTGATGTTTAAAGTAAGGTCAGAGCCTGCTAAAAGGAAGAAGCGCAGGGGAGCTGTAACCACATGATCCAGCTGCTTTGCTCACCATAGCGATCCTATTTTAATGAGTCAAAAAAAACAGCCTTTATTAGGCCAGTCACTATCGTGAATCGTGAATTGCTCTAAACATGGCCAGGATGTTTTCGGTAGGGACATTGCCCAGGATGTTATGGATGCTGTTGAACACATATCCACCGCCATTAGAGAAAATCTCGATTCGTTCCCGAACCTCCCGGTAGACCTCTTTCGGCGTGCCGAAGGGCAGTGTCTTCTGGGTGTCCACGCCGCCTCCCCAAAAGACCAGGTCCTTCCCGAATTCCTTCTTTAGACGCCTGGGGTCCATCCCTTGAGCCGAAGTTTGCACAGGATTAAGTATATCGAAGCCGGCCTCGATAAAATCTGGCATGAATTCGTAGACTCCACCGCACGAGTGACAGAAAGTCTTCCAGCGGGTCAATTCGTGGATCTTGTCATTCACTGCTTTATGGAAGGGTTTGTACAATTCGCGGTAAGTATCAACGGAGAGGAAAGGCCCGCGCTGGGTGCCAAAGTCTGTTCCGCTAACAAAGACAACATCGACGTAATCTCCCAGGGCATCTGCCATACGCTCGATATTCTTGAGGCCGATCTCACACTGGCTTTCAAAGACCTGATGGATATAGTTATGCCTGGTCACGATGGAAATATACCATTCTTCCACATCTCGGATTCCTTTCGGATGTTTCAACCAGGGGGCCGGCACCAGGGCAATATCTCCAAAGGCCAGGCCGCCGAGAGTCATGAAGATGCCGTAGTCGGTCTTTTCGTACAGCTGTCTGGCACTGTGGGCATAATACTGAATATCGGCATCGGTTAGCAACTTGAATTCTTCGCAGTTATCGGCGGGGTCAAGCTTGTCTTCCTCGATAGGCTGCTGCCTGTTGAGAGAGTCAAAGAAATATCCATTGCTCGGCATTTTAGCGCAAGGAGGTACTGATGTGTCACCCCCGGGATATATATAAATATCGCCGTTTTCATCTTTGGTGTAATTGAATTTTCCGGGAACGAGCACAGGCGTCTCGTTGTTCATATCAAACGGCTTCCAATCTTCATTGGCAAAGCCGAACATGGTGGTGGGTGGGGTAATACCCATTACATCAAGGTCGAGAGCCTGATGCAATTTTTCATCGATCTCGCCCAGCATCTGGTAGGGCTCTATGATTTTGACACGAAAATCTCTTTCGCCGAGGAAGGCCTGGCGGAGGAGATAGACGGCTCCTGCCCCCATGCCGGTCACCGAGCTGGAACCAAAGTCAACACAGAGACGGTCCACAGGATTGTGATTGATAGCCGCTCTTAGGCGTTCTCTTGAGGTCATAGTCATTCCTCTATTTTTTGCTTGTTGTTCTTTACGGTCACCATACTGGAATTTACAATTTTGATCCCGCTCTTAAGATTTAGTCCGGCACCACTTAGAGTGTTATCCTCGATATGAACGTCTGTCGAGTTGACGATTTTCACGGCGATGGGAGCTCCGGTTAAGGCTGTCTTGGCATGATATTTATCCAGTTCAAAACTGTTGCCGGTTATCCAAACATGCAAACCGTTGTTGATCGCGATGGCCGGATTCTGCCACCAGTTGATGAAACGATTATTCTCGATAAAGAGATTCTTGATCTCCCGGAAAGCCGTCTCTTCGATGTCCCATCGATCCACGGCCCAGTTGACCGATGCCTGGACAACTCCGAATATATTCCGGTTGGGGTTCAACTTGTGCTGGGCTGTCTGGGCGGTTTTTACCGGCCACCCGCTGGCTAAGTTAAATGTGTTATTCCTGATAAGCAGATTATAGGGAATTCCGTTAAACTCCTGATAGGTGTTGAGTATGCAAACCGATTGGTCGCTGTGCCTTTCAAAAACGTTTCCCTCGATCAGCCCATCATGGCTCTTCAGCAGGAAACCGAACCGAACAGCACTCTTGAAGACGTTGTTCCTGACCACAAACCCGGGAAGACAGGCGTCTTTGTTGAGAAAAGAGAGGGATTTTTCGTAATCGGTCCCGACACGTAATCCGGGTATCTTCCTGTCCACACGAACTCTCACACCATATTTTATTTTCTTGGCTTCAACAACTCTGGGTCTTGAAACGATCTCTCTTTTGACGGGATCCATTACTGTAAGAGTATCTCCGGGTTGGACCATCCATTTGTTCTCCTCATCCCGTTTCTGGTAGAAAGCAAAATCAGGCTGATCTTTAACAAACCTGAGGATGGCATGTACGAGATCGAAGGTGTAGGGGTCGACGACATTGATACAGTAGGCTCTGAAACCCTTGATAATGAGATTATCATCCCCAAGCGCTTCAAAATAACAGTCCTCAACCCACGGCCCCTCTCGTCCGCCGAAATTGAAGCAGCCGTCCGCTCCCGAAGTCAGCCATCGCCCTTCTCTCGGCAGGGCTTTTATCCGGATAAAATTTGGTCTGGTACAGTAACTGGTCGCAAACAGGGCGTTGGAGGAAGCGTACACCCGCAGATCCAAAAAAGTGATATCCTCAGAGCGATTTGCATGGAAAAGCGCCCCGTCAATCCGGGATATATGCACATAGGGGTCTCCGACCTCGACGGTTTGCAGTTTGATCTTGTGCTGAACCTTGAGAAAGTAGGTGTTTTCCCCTATCTTTTTCCAATCCGTTAGATAAAGCCTGAACTCTGTCCCTTCCTTGAAAGCAACGGGATTATTCTTATCCTTGATAAAACCCCACTTGTAATCAGCCTGGCGGAAATGGGGTTGGTCGAGGTCCGGATAATCCGGATCCAGCCTTACGGTGAGGGTCCCGGCCTCCCTGTCAACCGCCGTGACCCAGCCCTGGGTATGGGGAGAGACTTCAAAGTCGACGGATAGATTCTTCACGATGATTCGTCTTGACCTTCTTATGCCAAGGAACTGCTTTGTCGGGTCTAGGATTAGGAATTCAGAGCCCTTCCCGTCGATTATGAGATCGGCAGCGTTTTCGACTCTAAGGGCATCCCTTCCAGATGATACATCGAGTTTATAAATGCCCTTGTCAAAGACAACCCGGGCCGGGATGCCGCTGCGCACAGCTTCGTCTATGGCCTTCTGGATCGCCTGGGTATCGGGTTTGTTGTCCCCGGGGATAGCCCCGAAATCCCTGACATGAAAAGTTTTCTGCACCGAAAAGTCGAGAAGAGGCTTTTTCCGAAGTTTTATCCCTTTTTGAAGGGCTTCGTCAAAGCCATCAGTGGCAAAAACAAGAGATGGTCCCACTAGGCAGCCGATAATAAAGAAAGTAATATAGATTCGCCGGTTCATCATCTTCTCCTTCTTTGTTTATTTTTATTTAAAGTCAAAAATCTGCGCTTATTGAATCCGCCACTCAATAATGCCGCATTCCCGCCACACGATGTCTTTAGTGATCGGCATGGCAGCAGGAGGGCCACCCCTTCCTGCTTTATAGAGTATTTTCTGAGGCTCGACTTCCAGCCGAAC
>SDBT01001593.1_pt1 | contig 40318 bp, 34 predicted proteins | sample 2277101 | NCBI WGS metagenome assembly SDBT01 (sample SAMN10404973, study PRJNA504765) | marine sediment metagenome | isolation source: marine sediment core GS10_PC15, 103 cmbsf | place: Arctic Ocean: Southern Knipovich Ridge | collected 2010 | reverse complement strand
CATTATTCATGAGACATTAAATTAAAAATCAAATATCCCCACTATGTTATGATGGTAGTTATCAATAACTCAAATTTCGCAGCCTTCTATTTATCAAAAGAATTAAACGGATAATGGCTGAAATAAATTTTTTTAAAAATTTATTTCAGCCTTACACCATTGATATTGATAGGAATAAAGTGTGCGAAATTGAGTCAATAATTCAATAATTCTATATAAAAAAGTATCTAGTTATTATTGCATATACAGAAATTTAAAAACTCAAAAAGCAACTTATCAACAACCTGAGGTGACGGGTATTTATTAATTCCATAATGAGTTTTTAACTTTCTGATATAGGATTTAAGATAATTTGCCCTTTAAGTTTGTAGGAGGTTCCAGATTAAGATCACTTATTTTATATAATAAAGTCTTATAACTAATTTTTAATATCTTACAGGCCTTACTTCGGTTCCATCCTGTTTTGCCAAGTACATAAGAAATTACTTCTTTTTCAATTCTGTCTAAAGCTTTTTTCTTAATTTTTTTAAGTGACAGTGACTCAAAACCTTTTGTTTCTAAGCTGTCAAAATCTAACAACTCTGAAGCAATTGAGAACTCATCTGATTGTTTTATAGATAAATTTGAATTTGCCTGCAACGCTCTGTTATTAATAAGTTCATTAACAACTTCTTCCCAGCCCTTTAGTACAATTACTCTTTTAAGCACATTTTGAAGCTCTCTAACATTTCCTGGCCAGTGATATGCTAATAACTTATCCATGATTTCTTTGCCTGGTTTTGAAAGCTGTTTGGTATTAAAACGGTCAGAATATTTTTGTATGTAGTGTTTAATTAAGGGGGGAATATCTTCAGGCCTGTTGCGAAGGGGAGTAATATAAAATTTTATAATGTTTAGCCTGTAATACAAATCTTCTCTGAACTTCCCATTTTTGAGGTCTTGTTCTAAATCATGATTCGTTGCCGCTATAACCCAGGTATCGGTTTTTATATCTTTTTCTGAACCAAGAGGAGAGAACTCACCACTTTGAAGAACACGAAGAAGTTTTGACTGAAGAGCAAAAGACATATCTCCAATTTCATCTAAAAATAATACCCCTTTATCGGCAAGCTTGAATTTGCCTTTTCTATTTTGATTTGCCCCTGTAAAAGCGCCCCGTTCGTATCCAAAAAGTTCACTTTCAAGCAATCCATGGGGCAATGCTGCGCAATTGACCTTTATAAAAGGTTTGCCTTTTCTAGGAGAACTAAAATAGAGATTTTGTGCTACAACTTCTTTGCCAACACCACTTTCTCCGGATATTATAACATTTAATCCAGTATCGGAAACATGCTGAATCAGGTCCCTTATACTTTCGATTGTTTGACTAACTCCAATTAAAGGAGGCGGCATGTTCATTTTTATTTATCCCAAATAAAGTTATGTCTCGAAATTTCTACAACTTCTTGAAATTCTTACGATTTTAGTTGTAAAGCAAAGCTAAGTTCTTTTTTTAGAAAGTAGATTAGAAATAAAATTCTCAAGTTCAGAAAGTTCAAATGGTTTTTTTAACACCAGATCTGCTTGCGACTCTGCAGCTAATGCCTCAGGGTGTTCCCCCCAGCCAGTTATAGCAATGACAGGCATTTCAGGATGTATTTTCTTAACTATTGATATGACACCAACTCCAGTTATGTGGGGCATAACAAGATCTGTAATAATAAGATCAAAGTTTGCATTTTCAGCCTCGAACAATTTCATTCCCTTTAGACCATCAGGGGCTGTAACGACACTATAATTTTTTTTTCTGAAAAAACTACTCAGCACAGATAGGTTTTCTTCGTCGTCATCAATTATTAATAACTTATATTTCTTCTTCATAATTAGCTTTTCCGCCCCAACATAATGTCTAATAAATTAAACATAAATAATATTTTTCACAATTTGTTTACGCTTATTTAAGCGTTATATTATTGTATAAAATTTAGCAAGTATATTTTCAAAAATCTATAAAAGTTCACCACGGAACGACACGGAGGTTCACTGAAAATCCATAGTGAACCATTACAAAAATCTTAACATCATCAAAAAGTGCATTTTTTTTCACAGTAGCAAAGGAAATATTTTCTCATATATATGAAAAATGTTGCCTAGTTATTTAAATTAACATATGCAACTAAAATAATTAAAACAAATTTTACAAAAATTCAAGATAAAATTTTGCTTATTATTGGTATTAATTTTCACAGGATACATATAGTCTTTTGCCTATTGTTTAAGCACATTATTAAATTGGTATGCATATTGCTTCCTAAGCAGCTCAATTATAGTAATTCTCAAAAATATGTTCCTTTTGGTTATTCGTATATTAGCGATGATATTGCTGATATACGGAACGTAATTATGAGAACCGCTATAGATGAAAAGTCCAATTAACAATCGTCAAGGGGCAGTAAACAGCAATCATGCATCCTAAAGATCAAAACAAAATAATTATTATAGAAACGAATCAAGCCAGCAGAGATTATTTAAGATCTATAATATACAGATTTGGTTATATTACATTTTGTTTTGAAAAGGAATCAATATTCCTCGACAACCTGTCGCCACTTAATCCAAATCTGGTTATTGTTGGTTCTCTTTCTTCAGAAAAGGTTTTCAGACTTATAAATACAATTAAAATGATTAATTACAGTTTGCCTGTATTAATTATTTCAGATGATGATAATGTCAGAAATTTTACTAAGTTAAATGGGTTTACTGATGTAATGACTTTAAAGACATATTTTGAACCATCTGAATTTAAAGAAATAATAAGCAATGCGCTTAAAAAAAATACCAATGTGAAAAGATCTCAGAAGCATCCTTTTATAATTGGTAACAGCTCTTCAATGGTAAAAATCAAAAAAAATATTCCTGAATTGAGTCGTTCTAAAGAGATAATTTTTATCATGGGAGAAAGTGGAACAGGAAAGGATTTGATTGCTAAATACATTCATTATAGATCAAATAGGAAAGATAATCCTTTTATTAAATCAAGCGGTCTAACTTTTTCACGTGAAATTATTGAGCAGGATTTAATCGGCAATAGTCGAGTTTCTTCTGTGTCTGAAAATTCGCAGTTGAGCAGTTTAGAAATGGCAGACAAAGGAACTCTTTTTATAGATAAAATAGAAGAAATACCTGCTTTATTTCAGGCAAGGCTTGTTCAACTCATTGAAAAGAAAGACATTGCAGAAAATTATGGGAAAACAAAAAGAACAGATGATATAAGGATGATAGTTTCTGCCAGGACTGGTCTTGAGTTATTTGTCGAAAAAGGTAGATTTCGAAAAGAACTTTATTATCGTTTAAATGTATTAAGGTTAGACATTCCTCCGCTGAGAGACCGAAAAGAAGATATTCCGCTTTTGATAGATTTTTTTACCGATAAATTTTGCAGAGAATTTGGCAAAAGTCATTACGAGCTTTCTGATGAAATTAAGAACAGATTCTGCAATTATCTATGGCCCGGAAATGTAAGGGAGCTTGAAAACTTTGTAAATAAAATCATTATGCTTGGTGATGAGCAAAGCATAATTAACACATTGAATTTAAATAATAAATATAAATTCCAAGATATAAATAATTATTGTAAAAATATTTATAATCTTGCAGAACTTGCGGATTTAAAAAATTATATAAATGATATAAACAAAATATCACTAAAGGACATCTGCAGAGAATTTGTTTCGCGAGCTGAAAAAAAGCTTATGAAGAAAGTACTTGAAAGTACAAACTGGAATAGAAAAAAAGCAGCGGATATTCTTAATATAAGCTATAAGTCCTTTTTGAATAAGGTTAAGGCATATAATTTAACTTAGGTCCCTTTGGGCGAGCTATTACTTTACCACGGAACAACACGGAGTTTCACTGAAAATTATAAACAATGAGTAAGTTACTTTATAAAGATTTGAGCTATAAAATCATAGGTGCAGCACGGGAAGTATACAAAGAACTTGGTCCTGGTTATCTGGAATCGGTTTACGAAGATGCATTGTGTTACGAGCTGGATCTATTAACTATAGAGTACCAAAGACAAATAGAATTAGATGTTCATTATAAGAATATTAAATTTGAACGTAGATTCCGAGCCGATCTCTTGGTAGAAAATAAGATTCTTGTAGAAAATAAGGCCATAAAAAAGATAACAAATCAGGATGAAGCCCAGTTGATCAATTATCTTAAAACAACTCGTTTGAGAGTGGGGTTGTTGTTCAATTTTGGTGCAGAGACGTTCGCAATGTTGAGAAGAGTATTTTGATAATTCAGTGTAATTCCGTGAAAATCCGTGGTGAACTTTTAAATTATAAGGTAATATAATTATGCCAAATACGAAAACACCAATAAAACCTGAAGACATTATAGAGATAATATTAAGGCGTCGATGGTTTATAATTATTCCTTTTTGTCTTTCTGTTATCATAGGCATTTATCTTTTGATTACACTTCCCAGAATATATCGATCAAGCGCTTTGATTCTGGTTCAACCCCAAAGAGTTCCAAGGGATTATGTGCGTCCAGTCGTATCAGGTGGAATTGAATCCAGGTTAAATATAATTTCCCAGCAGATAATGAGCCGTACGAATATTGAAAGGATTATAGAAAGGTTTGAACTATATTCGGAACCTAAATATGAGAAGATGTATATGGAAGATAAAATCAAGAAAATGCGTGAACGTATTTTTGTAAATATAATTAGTGGTGAAAAAAGTGATACAAATGCTTTTGGAATATCTTTTGAGGGAACAGATCCTGAAAGGGTTAGGAAGGTAACAAATACCCTGACAACATATTATATTGATGAAAATCTCAAGGCCAGGGAAGCTCAAGCTATCGGTACAACTGATTTTCTCGACGATGAACTGAACAATATTAGAACTCAACTCGAAGAACTTGAGGAAGCTCTTAGAATATACCGTAAAAAATTCATGGGAGAACTTCCTGAACAACTTGAAACAAATTTGCGTATGCTCGATAGGTTGCAAGAACAAATTATTGAAAAACAACAACGCCTAAGAAATACAAAGAATGTGCTGATTGCATTTGAAAAACAAATCGATGATGGAGAATATTCGACAAATGTTTATAAGCTAAAAGAGCAACTTTCAGCTCTTAAAACAAAATATACAGATAAGCACCCAGATGTTATACGTATAAATAGAATGATTGCTGGGCTTGATGACCAAACAGATAAAGAAACAGAGGAACTATCTCAGGAAACAGAATTAGAAAAATCTGAAAGTAATGAAGAAGTATTTTCTAAAAACAATAATTGGAACGTTCAAACGAGCCAGCGCAACGAAATAACAGAAGAGATTAAAAATATAGAAAATGAAATATTAAAAATACAAAAAGATATAACCATTTATCAAAAGAGAGTAGAGAATACACCCAAGAGAGAACAAGAAATCCTCACTTTAAAAAGAGACTACTCGAACATTAAAGCAACATATAATTCTATGTTAAATAGAAAATTAGAAGCAGAGGTCTCTGTCAACCTGGAAAAAAAACAAAAAGGGGAGCAGTTCCGCATATTAGATCCTGCAAGATTACCGGAAAAACCTATCAAGCCTGACATAAACAGGTTATTTATACTTACTTTAGCTGCAGGCATAGCTGTTGGTTGTGGATTGGTTTTTCTGCTGGAATATTTTGATACATCTTTTAGAAAACCTGAAGATATAGATTCATTGCTTGGGCTGCCCGTGCTTGCAATTGTTCCATCTGTAATTCATCCGGAAGATATTAAAAGGAAAAGGCTCAATAAATTTCTAAGTATTTTTTCTATTATAATTACTTCCTTTTTATTAGCTGGATTTGCTGTGCTGACCTTTAAAGGTGTGGATCAGACAATAGAATTTGTGAGGTCTTTTGTAAAAATATAGGAGGCAAAAAATTGGGTAAAATATTCGATGCATTATCAAAATCAGAAAAAGAGCATATAAAGCTATCTTCAAAAACCGAAGAAAACACAGCTTTAAATGAACAGCCTTTAAAGATTGCTAAGCCTCCAAAGATCGCTAAGTCTTTAAATATTTCAGGCTCTTTATATAACATAGATAAGAATCTTGTTGCGCTTGTAAATCCCAGGTCATTTGAAGCTGAGCAGTTTAAACTGTTAAGGACAAACCTCTTATTCCCTGTTTCAGGAAAGCCGCCTCGCACAATAATGATTACCAGCGCTGTTCCCGGCGAAGGAAAATCATTTGTAGCTGCTAATCTGGCTATAAGTATTGCTCAAGGTATAAATGAGCATGTTCTTCTTATAGACTGCGATATACGAAGGCCATCTATGCACAGCTCCTTTGGTTTTGGTAATGTGCAAGGGTTGAGCGATTATCTTGCTAATGGAGCTTCTTTATCTTCATCTCTTTTAAAGACAAAACTGGACAAACTAACCCTTTTTCCAGGAGGAAAACCGCGGCATAATCCTGCCGAACTTCTATCATCAGAAAAGATGTCGCAGTTACTTAAAGAAGTCAAAACAAGATATGCTGACCGTTATATTATTATTGATTCACCACCGCCACAGCTTACAGCCGAAACAGGAGCAATTGCCAGACAGGTCGATGGAATACTTATTGTTGTAAGATTTGGAAGTACGCGCCGTGAACTGGTTGAAGATATGTTAGGAAAATTTGAAAAAGAGAAAGTACTTGGCGTTATTATTAACCGCTTTGATATTCAAGCAAAGAATTATGGTTATGGCAAGTACGGCAGATATGGTAAATATTATGGAAACCGTTAACTGTGAACCGTGAACCGTTATAAGATATGATGCTAAGAATACTAAAACAATATTATCCTATAAGAAACGTTTTTTTTGTTATTGGAGAGGGGCTGGTTATATATTCTTCGGTTCTGTTGGCCTGTCTAGTTGTTTTAGGCCCTGAATCAATTACATATGAATGGTTATGGCTAAAAATTTTACTTATCACTGTTGTTTGTCAATCCTCTCTATACTACAATGAACTTTATAAATTATCGGTTATCAATAATCTTTTAGAACTTAGCTTGCGTTTGTTACAGTCTCTTGGTTTTACTGCTATCATACTCGCAGGCATTTATTTTATAATACCAGCGGCAATTATTGGAAGGGGAGTTTTTATCATAAGCATTACCTTTATTATAATGCTTATTGTATCCTGGCGCTTTCTATATAGGCTGGTCTTAGATCGAGGTCTTTTCGACCAAAAAATTATTATTATTGGTTCAGGAGAGTTGGCAGGCAATATACACAACGAAATAACTAATAAAAAAGACTGTGGATACTCGATAGGTGTCATAGTTACCGAAAATAATGATGAAGATAATACTTTTAAAGAAAAAATAAATACTAATATAATTTATAAGAATAACTATGATGGCCTATGTGATATAGCAATAGGCATGGGCATAAAAAAGATTATTGTAGCCCTTCAAGAAAAAAGGGGAGCATTCCCGACAAAAGAACTTTTAAGATGCCGTGTTGATGGAATAGAGGTAATTGAAGGAAATAGTTTTTATGAAATGCTTACAGGCAAGCTAATTGTTGCATATATAAATCCTGGATGGCTTATATTCTCAGAAGGATTTGAAAAGTCACGTTTACGGCGTTTTACTAAATATGTTTTAGAACTTATTTCATCTTTTATCTTGTTAGTTATATTTTTACCAGTAATTATTATAACCGCCATATTGATAAAAATAGATTCCAGTGGCCCTGTAATCTTTTCTCAAGAAAGAGTTGGCAAAGATAAAAAAATATACAAAATTTATAAATTCCGCTCTATGGTTACAGATGCAGAAAGACAAAGCGGACCTGCATGGGCAGACGAGAATGATAATCGAATTACACGTATTGGAAGATTTATTCGCAAATGGCGTATAGATGAAATCCCCCAGCTATGGAATGTTTTAAAAGGTGATATGAGCTTTGTAGGCCCTCGTCCTGAACGAAATTTTTTTGTCAAAAAACTTGAAGGCATCATCCCTTATTATAGAGAACGTTTTACAGTAAAGCCAGGCATAACCGGCTGGGCGCAGGTAAATTATGGCTATGGATCTTCAGTAAAAGATGCTATTGAAAAGCTTAACTTTGATCTTTTTTATATTAAGAATTTATCAACATTAATGGATCTTGTGATAATGCTGCGCACAATAAAAACAGTTCTCTTTGGTAAAGGCGTGAGATAGCCAAGAGCTGAGAGCAGAGAGCTAAGAGCAGATGGCAAAAAAAAAAATTCAAATTCAAGGCGCGCAAATTCAGAGGAGAGAGACGTACTTGTAGCTACGTCGCAATGACGAAGGATACAGCGCAACGCTGAAGTTGGATTTTTTACAAAGCCATCAAACAAATTGTTTTTAATAACAACTAGTTAATTCATCTTGTCAGATGTAATTCACAAGGCGGAGCTGTTTAGAGACCTTTGCAAAACGCTCCCTTTCGTCATTCCCGCGAAGCTTCTGAAGTTTTCTGTTTACCGCCCTCTCAGCGGTAAACAGAAATTAAAATTCTCTCAGCGTTCTCTGCGCCTCTAATGAGCAGAGCGAATGGGCGGTAATATAATACCCTATGAATAGATACGAAAATAACTAATAGCAACAAAAAAAGTGGAGATAAATTCATGAATAAAAAAATACTATTTCTAAGCATCTGTATGTCTTTAATTTTAAGTTTGACGTTAGTTCAGCTTGCCAATAGTGAAGACAAGGAGTCAACTCCGGAAGAAAAGATGGCTGCCGAAGTCGACAACAATTATTACAAGATCGGAAAAGGCGATATGCTGGAAATTATTACATGGAAAGAAGAAGATTTTACAAAAGATGTATTTGTTAGGATTGATGGGAAGATTACCTTTCTACTTCTTGACGATATACATGCGGCTGGCCGTACAACTATGGAAGTAAAAAAAGAGATTGAAACAAAATTAAAAGAATTTATAGAAGATCCAATTGTAACTGTTATATTGAAGAATCCTATGAGTCAAAAATTTTATATTCTGGGTGAAGTAGTAAATACCGGAGAATATCAACTTATAAAAAAACTGACAATTCTTCAGGCATTTGCTCTTGCAGGTGGTTTTACCGAATGGGCATCAAAAAACGAGATAATTCTCCTGCGCAATGAAAACGGTAAGGAAAAAATTATAAGGGTAAATTACAAAAATATTATAAAAGGAAAAGACTTAAGTCAAAATGTAAACATAAAAGTAAATGATACAATAATTGTCCCTTAAAATAGTTGACAGGATATACAGGATAGGTAGGATACAATAAAGAGAAAGAAATCATGTAAATCCAGTTAATCCCGTCAAAAAAGATTACCTCAGGGGCATATGGAAAATGATATGAGACATAAAATTACTTCTTTAATGGTAATATCCATTTTATTTGTTGTAGCATCACATGCTGATGCCTATCAAAGCACTTTTACGCCCAGTCTATCTATCAGTGAGGAATATACTGATAATATATTTCTCACTGAAAACAATGAAGAGTATGATTATACCACCTCCATTTCTCCTGGATTTAATTTTCAGGTATTTGAAAAAAGATATGGGGCATCGCTTTCTTATAATCCTTCCTATGTGCATTATGATAGATTTCACGAAAACAGCACCTGGCGGCAAAACGCATCTTTTTCAGGATGGAGCGATCTGTCAAAACATACAAAACTCACAATAAATGATACATTCGTGCGGACAGAAGATCCTAACATCGGAGAAGATTCCGGCATCGAAAAAGATACAACTATAAGAAGAAATAGAGAACCTTACTATACAAACTCTTCCAGCTTAAATCTTAATCATAAATTCAGCGAGCGTGATAACATTGGAGTCGGCTATTTACATAGCTTTCTTGAAAATAAAGATCCCGATACTGAAGATAATGAAAGACATAACCCTTCAATAAATTATTCTCACATGTTTAATCCTTATTTGAGTCTTGACACCAGTGTATCTTATACTAGAGGCGATTTTGAAGTATCCGATAATTTTGATAACTGGAATGGAAGTTTAACATTAGTCAAAAAGTTCACAAAATATCTTGACGGATCTATCCGGTATTCTCACACCATTATGGATTATAAAGGAGATACCGAAGAGTATAAGATTTATGATCCTTCAATAGGAATGAACTATACAATCGCTGAAGATACATTTCTTTCTATGAATGTCGGCTATTTTGTTCAGGACAGAGAAAACAGTGATGACGAATCAGGTTTAACTCTAACTGGAAATCTTGGAAAAACATGGGAGTTTAAACGAGGCTCAATAACTGCTACTGGATCAAGCGGCTATGAGGAATCATATTTTGGTTCTGAGAATCTTGGTTTTAATAGATACTATGGGGCACAAACCTCTGCCAACTATAGATTAATAAAGTCTTTGACCGGCAATATTTCCGGTTCATTTAGAAGAAATAAATATATAAACCAGGATGATAATAGAGCTGACTGGCTTAAAAATGCAGGGGCAGGGCTGACCTTTAATCCAATTACAATAAGATGGCTGCATTTAAGCCTTAATTACTCATATAGCACAGTTGATTCTACACAAAAGGAAAATGAATACGATGAAAACCGGGTTCTTTTAAGCATTACCCTGTCTCCCCCAAATCCAATCCCCCTTAACTAGCGAATACCCAATAAACCCAATGAACATTCTCATTACCGGCGGAAGCGGCTTCATAGGAACAAATCTTGTCTCAGACTCACTTCTGGAAGGCCACAAAGTTCTAATATATGATAAGTGGAAAAGTAAAACTTACCCGGATCTTTGTATCGAGGCCGACATCAGAGACAAGGAAAAATTGGCCGATTCCATGCGCGGAATAGATGCGGTTTACCACTTAGCCGCTGAACATCGCGATGATGTTCGCCCTGTTTCACTCTATGACGAAGTAAATGTGGGCGGCGCAAGAAACGTTGTATACGCGCTTGAAAAAAATAATGTAAACAAGTTGATCTTCACAAGCACTGTTGCGGTGTACGGCCTCAACGCAGGGATGCCCGATGAAAATAGTCCGGTCAGGCCATTTAATGATTATGGGCGGAGCAAACACCGATCAGAACTAGTTTTCAGCGAGTGGGCCGGCAGGGATCGTGACAGGTCTCTTGTTATCGTAAGGCCAACCGTGATCTTTGGAGAAGGCAATAGAGGAAATGTTTACAGCCTCCTCAGCCAGATTGCATCCAGCAGATTTATTATGGTAGGAAATGGAAAGAACAAGAAATCAATGGGATATGTGCTTAATATCTCGCGATTCTTGACAATACTTTTGAACTGCCCCCATGGGAAGCATGTCTACAACTATGCAGACAAACCAGATTTCAACACAGATCAATTGGTTACAACTGTCTCAGATGCCCTTGGTAACGGCAGTAAGACTAATTTCAGACTCCCATATAGCGTTGGCCTTTTGGGCGGATATGCTTTTGACCTATTAGCTAAAATAATCGGCAGAACATATCCGATCAGCTCCATCAGGATCAAGAAATTTTGTGCAGATACCATAGTTTCAGCGGAAAAGTTGAAAGAAACAGGATTTACCGCACCATATTCACTATCTGACGGATTAAAAAAAATGATCTCAAGCGAATTCATACAAAGTTAGCGCTCTGCGCTATGCACTATGCTCTCTTTGCTCAGCCGCAGGCTGATTGCCTTTCTACAGTTTCATCAGGAAACTGAGAAAGCAAAAGGATCCTAATAATCCTGAAAATCATGTTAATCCTGTCTGATAAAACTCTACTCTACAAACCAGAGGGACCCAATTATGAAAAAAGCACTCATAACAGGAATTACAGGTCAGGATGGAGCCTACTTAGCTGAGTTTCTATTGAAAAAAGACTACGAAGTACACGGCATTAAACGCAGATCATCATCGTTTAATACAGCACGGGTAGATCACTTATATAAAGATCCGCATGAAGAAGATGTTCGTTTTTTTATGCATTACGGCGATCTTACAGATGCTACAAATCTTATACGAATAATCCAGGATGTGCAGCCTGACGAAATATATAATATGGCAGCTCAGAGTCATGTCCAGGTTTCATTTGATACAGCAGAATATACTGCAAATGCCGATGCACTCGGGACATTGCGCCTTCTGGAAGCAATCAGAATTCTACACCTGGAAGGTAAAACAAAATTTTATCAGGCTTCAACAAGTGAACTGTATGGTAAAGCACAGGAAATACCCCAATCTGAAACCACACCATTCTATCCGCGAAGTCCTTATGCAGCAGCAAAACTATATTCTTACTGGATCACAGTCAATTATCGTGAAGCTTACAATATGTTTGCCTGCAATGGTATTCTTTTCAATCATGAATCGCCAACAAGAGGTGAAACCTTTGTGACACGTAAGATTACAAGAGCGGTGGCAAGAATAAAGCTGGGATTGCAGAAAAACCTGTATCTGGGCAATCTGGACGCCCAGAGAGATTGGGGTTATGCCGGCGATTACATAAAGGCCATGTGGCTGATGTTACAGCAGGAACAGCCTGAAGACTTTGTTATTGCAACAGGAGAAGCTCATTCAGTCAGAGAATTTGTTGAAAAAGCTTTTAAGGAAATTAATATAAAAATAGATTGGGAAGGAATCAATGTTGACGAAGTTGGCAAAGACAGTAATACAGGAGAAATCCTTGTGCAGATAGATCCACGTTATTTCAGGCCAACTGAGGTTGACTTCCTGCAGGGTGATTATACGAAAGCCAGGGAAAAACTTGGATGGGAACCAAAAGTATCTTTTAATGATCTGGTTAAACTTATGGTTGAAGAAGACCTTAAAGAAGCTGAAAGAGATCGATTATGTAAAAGAGAAGGTTTTCGTATGTTCAACCAGTTTGAATAGCCGAGACCTTTGTTTTAACTTCCTCAGCCGCAGGCTGATTATTATTCATCACTTTCTTCTGGAAAGTAATGAATGATAAATTAATCCTAATGATCCTGTAAATCCTGTCCAATATAAAATTATGGAGAAAAACTCAAAAATATATGTAGCCGGACATCGCGGTCTTGTTGGATCAGCGCTTATGCGAAGATTTAAGAAAGATGGCTATAAAAACCTTATTACTCGAACACATGCTGAACTGGATCTCACAAGGCAAAAAGAAGTAGAGGAATTTTTTGAAAAAGAAAAACCCGAATATGTTTTTCTTGCCGCTGCAAAAGTTGGAGGGATTTATGCAAATAACACTTATCCGGCTGAATTTATATATTCAAATATGGCGGTTGAAACAAACGTCATACATTCTTCCTATCTTTCTGGAGTAAAAAAACTGCTTTTTTTAGGCAGTTCATGCATCTACCCCAGAGATTGTCCTCAGCCCATGAAAGAAGAATATCTTCTCAGCGGGTATCTAGAACCAACTAACGAATCTTATGCTATAGCCAAGATAGCCGGCATTAAAATGTGTCAGTCATACAACCGACAATACGGGACCAGCTTTTTAAGCGTCATGCCCACGAATCTCTATGGCCCGGGCGACAATTTTGACCTAAAAACAAGTCACGTACTTCCAGCGCTGATTAGAAAATTTCATGAGGCAAAAACTAAAAGTCTTTCAGAAGTTGAAATTTGGGGCACAGGCTCACCTAAGCGAGAATTTCTTCATGTAGATGATCTTGCTGATGCGTGTGTGTTTCTTATGAAAAATTACAATAAAAGCGAAATCATCAATATTGGTGTCGGCAAAGACCAGACCATCAGTGAGTTGGCTGAGATGATCGCACGTATTGTTGAATTTGATGGGCGGTTAGTCTTCAATGCTAACAAGCCAGACGGGACTCCTGTAAAACTTCTTGATGTATCTAAAATAAACTCCATTGGCTGGAAGGCAAGAATTGGTCTGGAAGAGGGAATATCAAAAACATATAAATGGTACGTTGAAAACGCTCAGTAAAAACCCTTTTTCGGACTCCATGCCTGGAAACGATGAATTTCAAATCTTCCATTGACGCTTGCAGATAATAAAACCAATTTGTTGTCTCTGATTTCTTGATCGTCGAATTTGAAAAAATCGGTTCCGGTCTCATTTTCGAGATAACCGGAATAGCGAATCTTTCCCTCGTGCCTGGGATCATTATCCACAAAGAGTTTCAATCGGGTTGGATGCATTGGAAAACGCAGGTTGTTCAGAATCGTCTGGTTTAAACATGCTGATTGATCACCTTCTGATGGCAGACCAATGGATATCTTCCTTGCGGAGGCGACCTTATTTGCTGGGTATCCAATTTGTGCGCCCAGAATTTGAAATCCGGTTCCTCTTTTGTTTCCCTCAGCAGGCCTGTAATAAACCGCTTCTATGTACAAAGGAGGGGTAAAATCTTTAACACTTGTCAGTTTGACGCTCTCTTTTTCCCCTCTTTTGTAAATCCTGAGAAAAGAGGCTTCTGTATTTACCGGACCATTGGCAGTTATGCCGCGCCAACTATTGGGTCTACATCCATTCTTTAAGACAAGAGGCCAGTTATGCTTGGCATGGATGACCAGTTTGCTGCTGTGAGTTCCGGAAGGCCCTTTTACTTGCAAGGTAACTTTATAATATCCAGGCTTCTTAAATGTATGTACAGGGTTTTGTTCTTGGGATGTCCCGCCGTCATCAAAATCCCAAAAATAGCTCAGATTTCCACCTTTTTTATCACGAGAACCAGATGAAGAAAATTTTACCGTAAGAGGCGCTTTTCCGTGAACTGTGTCTGCTGATATGACCGATACAGTGGAACTGACATGAATTTTTATCTGTTTGCTGTTGTAAGAATTACCGCTGGTACCGTCTGACGCAATGATGGTCACGGGTTTTACGCCGTCTGCATAGTTGACCGGACACTGCCATATGAAGGTGTTGTCTTCAAGGGAGCCTACCTCCCCATCCCATTGGTACAGGTGCACGGGGAACCTTTCAGGATCGACGCTCTTGATATGAAACTGAACCTTTTCTCCCGGCAAAATTGTTTTATCTTCAAGACCCTCCAGAGAAGGACGCAGATTCTGAGAACCGTATGTTCGATAGATATTGATAACAGCCGGATTGCTATCAAACTTGCCGTTATTTGCGATAAGAAGAATTGAAGTCCGCCCCTTCGGCAGCTTATTGTTATATCGGACGGTGATGTTATAGTAAGAGGAGTCTCCCTCCCTCGTAATGGTGGTATTTTTATTGCCATAAAGTACTTTCCAGCGGAACGTGAGAGGAAGCCCCTGCAGGTCATAACTATCCTGAGTTGAAACGCGCAGTTTGATCGTTTCATATTTGTCTTGATGAACCAAAACTGTTGTCTTGAGAAAGTAAACAGGTTTGCCGCCGCTGTTGTTCCATACTTCTAAAAGCGCAATGGGCGGAGCAACAGTCATACTTTTTGCCAAATTAACCATATTGCTCAGGTGAGCTGTATCATCATAATTGTGATAAAACCGATTGACTTCTATCAATCTGAAATCAGTGTGGTCTCCCCTGGAATTGTATGCAACCCTGTGACGCAGTTCATTGTCGTAAGGCACTTTGTAAGGAAGACTCGCTTTCCAGATGTACAGCAGTGTGGCAGGGTAGAGGCCATTGAGTTTCAGTCCGGCTTTTACATCCTTTGGCAGGTAGCCCCCTGTAATAATCATTTTGGTCAGAGCCATGGTTTCACTCCCTGAAGCACCCATGGAATTGTAGAATATGGGAACCAGAGCCTCATATTTGTCAACACATTTTTTGAGAGTCCGTTCCATATAAGATGCATGTGCAGGACCGGACATAAGGATATCCCCAAAATATATGAATTTTTCCTGTTGTTCCATGCGAGGACCATTGTTGGTTATAGCATGGCCCATGCCGGTAGTAGACTGGCTTGTAAAGTTGGCTCCTACTTTATAAAGGTGTCCTCCTTTAACGTGAATGATGCTGTCTATAATTTTCACTGAATTGCCGTTCTCACCGGACCACTTAGGTCTGATGTAGCTATGTTCTTTGTCCCGGTTGGAATATACATCATCCCAGATACCGGCATATTTACGCCCAGGCCAGTCTTTATCCCGGTACGCAAGAAAACGTCCCGGGTACTTTTTGGTGTCGGCATCATCCGGGTAAATTCTTTTTTTCATTGGGGGTGGGGCAAGTATTTTGTCGTTATCCAGCTTTACCGGCGTTGGGTCTAAAAACCACAGTTTCCACGCAGGTCTCTTATGATAGGGATTCTTGATTTCGCTTCCTTGAGCATCAAAAGCAAAAAGGAGCAATAAAACAAAAATCCAAATGTATGTTCGCCGATGTAGCATATCAAACCCCTTTTATAATTATATAACGAGACCTTTGAAAAATGCTCAATTTTGTTCAAGTTCAAGGAAGGCGAAAATTTTAAATGTAGGAATACATTGAGTATTTTGAGGCTTAAAATTTGAGCCTAACACCGGAATTGGGCAAAAGGGAGCGTTTTGCAAAGGTCTCATAACACAAATTTACAACTCTGCAGTTGTGTTTGTAAAGAACTTTCTACTTTTCTCTCCGTGTCCTCCGTGCCTCCGTGGTGAAACCAATATACCCTATGCGTTATTTAGTCTTTTTCTCAGTCCTGATTTTGTTGCCTGCATGCGATTACAACCCGCATACAGGTTCTGTTTTAACAGTCATGACATACAACATGGGAGATGATAAATTGCCGGCTCCTACCACAGAGCAGTTGGTTCAAATCGTCCGAAAGAATGGCTTGCCTGACATACTTCTTGTCCAGGAAGTGCCGTGGAAAACAACGATTAAGGATCTTGCCGAGGCATTGGAATACCCTTATTTTGTTTCCGGCAGAACAGAGTCGTCTCTACACCATATGGGAATTTTATCAAACTTACCGCTTTCAAATGAAGACAGGATCCATTTTAAGTCTCATGCCGATTTTCCCGTACCCGCAGCCTTGTGCGCGGAGACTCGAATAGCTGATAAAACAATACTTCTGTGCACAGTGCAGCTCATGACCCTGCGTCCGAAGCTTCATAAAATGCAACAAAATGGAAAATCTTTTTTTCTAAGTCTTATTCATGTCTTGTATGATGAGATGTTCGGGGACACGTTTCACAGCCGAAGCGTGAAAAAATTGCTTGAATGGATCAAAAGCAAACAACACAACACGGTAATCATTGGCGGTGATTTCAATACGTTTCCCCTTTCTAAACCTATTCGAACCATGACCCGCAGTTTCGATGACGCGCTTTGGCCTTCTATGGATTATTTTGTCGGAACAAAATTGAAAACAAATAAGGCGCTTGGCCTCCCAGAGGACAATTCCGTCACGGAAGAATTAACATTACCCCTCAACCCCAGACTGGACTATCTCTTTCATTCTGAAAATATTGACTGCCTGGAAGCAGATATCATCCAGGAAACCGCTGGTGATCATTATCCAATCCGGGCGGTTTTAGGCATGTAGACGCCACACGCGCCGGAGGAGCCTCACGGTTGCCGACAAACAAAAATCCATTCTCTTCTCTGCGTACTCTGCGTCTCGAATGAGCGAAGCGAATGGGCGGTGAGAAAAAACAAGCTTAATGCACTAATCAAGATGTGGCTCCAATCACACCGGACAACACTAACAGGAAAGGCATAAAATGACAGAAGTAACACAAGACACCGCGGAACGCATCATTCGCCCGCGTAAAGGCCTCATTGACATAAACTTTGCCGAACTCTGGCGCTATCGAGAACTATTCGGATTCCTTGCTTGGAAGGATGTTATAGTCCGCTACAAGCAAACCGCGATCGGCATAGTCTGGGCAGTGCTCCAGCCAGTATTCACCATGGTTGTTTTTACCGTGATTTTCGGAAAATTGGCCAAGTTCCCCAGCAATGACGCGCCATACGCAGTCATGACTTTTGCAGCACTTTTGCCGTGGCAGTTTTTTTCCAATGCCTTGTCGCGGGGGAGCGATTCCGTCGTGGGCGCGGGGAATATGGTTCGTAAGATTTACTTTCCGAGGCTGATTATTCCCGCGAGCGCCACTCTGGGTGCGGTGGTAGATTTCATCATAGCCTTTGTGATCCTTATTGGGCTCATGATCTGGTACGACGTGAGCTTTCGTATCCATCTCCTGTTGTTGCCGGCCTTTTTCCTCATTGCCATGATGGCAGCCTTTGGAGCCAGCCTGTGGTTCAGCGCACTAAACGTAAAATACCGTGACGTAAAACATATAATCCCGTTCATTGTCAGGATGGGCATATACATCAGTCCGGTCGGCTTTATGAGTTCTATGATACCCGAAAAATGGCGCTTCTGGTACAGCCTCAACCCCATGGTTGGGGTGATTGACGGCTTCCGCTGGGCCATTCTCGGGCCGCAGTTCGAACCCTACTGGCCCGGCTTCTGGATCAGTTTGGCCATGGTTGTACTTCTACTCGTCAGCGGAGCATACTACTTCCGGTATTTTGAGCGGACCTTCGCGGATGTTATATAGCAATGCGGCATGGGGATAGGAACATGGGGTATAGGGCATAGGGCAAGGAGCATGGGGTGCATGAATGGCAAAGATTCGGATTTTCAGGCATTTTGGTGTCGAAATAGCCCGTTGTTATAGTAAAGGAGCGTGACATATGAAGTATAGACGATATAAAGTACTTTTCCTGCTGTCTACTATTATCATTCCTTTACTGCTAATCGTATTTGCGATTGTATATAAAGTAAACCCCCGCCTTTATATATACTTGACGTTGGAAGACAATTTACTGGAATGGCTTACCTTCGTTTTACTTTTTCTTACGGGCGTACTTTCATTGATCACAGCCATTAAAATAAGAAAAAACCAAGGGCCTTATTTCTGGTTTTTTCTCATTTTCTCCATTTTTTGTATTCTTATTTCTTTCGAGGAAATAAGCTGGGGGCAGAGAGTACTTAGTATGGAATCCACCGAGTTTTTCTTAGAACACAGCGATCAAAGAGAAATTAACGTTCATAATGTAATCCAGAAATGGGGAAAAAATCTCTCTATATTTGGAGGCACCTATGATCTTAAGACCAAGCATATTGCTGGATTTTCCCTGTTTATATATGGTGCATGTTTACCGATTCTTGCCCTGAATCGCAGGGCTAGCATTTTTTTCAGGAGAAATCAATTTGTTGTTCCACATCCCATTCTATCATTTAGTTTCTTTATTGCAGCGCTCATGATGTTTGACAAACCGACTGGACAAGAAGAAGAGATAGGAGAATTCTTTTTCAGTATCTGCTTATTTCTGTTTACGGTTATGGAACTTCTAAAACTGGAAAGGAATTAAATTAAGGGGCCAGGCTCGAATTTGGCCTATCGGGATAGGACTCCCCATCACTGAGGAGCCCTCCCACACCACCGGACGAACGGATCACGTATCCGGCGATGCGGCTGATCAGGCAGATTAACTTCCAGGCAGGAATAAACCAAGATCAAGGAAATATTTATTAGGCAAAGCGATAATCACCCATTTAACCCTGCTCATGCGCCAATGCTTCTTGCGGGCGTTCCCACACTGCCCTTTCGATTGGACTGGCTGTGGTTTTTGGGCTACGACTTAGATGATGAGATTCCAAACCACAGTGTGTTAAGTAAGGCTCGCACCCGATGGGGAGTGAAGACCTTCCAGTGTTTTTTTGAAAGAATCGTTATGCAGTGTGTGCAAGCCGGTCTTGTAGACGGCAGTAACTTGTTTATGGATTCGAGCAATTATCCAGGCTGATACTTCAAACAACTCGGTTGTAAATACCCACAGATAAGAACGCTCCGCCGAAGGCGGATGAGCGGTTTTGCCCAGTCTCGCCTTTTGCGGCATTGGGCAAAAAGGGTAGTTCTCTGCGCCCTCTGCGTCTCTGCGGTGAATCATACAAAAGGACTTATCGTTATGAGTAATCCAGTCATTTCCGTTCGCGGAATAGGCAAAAAATATCGCCTCGGCGCAACCATTCGCCACGACACCATACGAGATATAATCGCCCATCGCTTCAAATCCCTTTTCCGCCGTGACCATGCCCCAAGCGCCATGCCCCAAGCACATAGCGACGACTTCTGGGCTCTCCGCGACGTATCCTTCGACGTTCAGCAAGGGGATGTCATCGGAATCATTGGCTCTAACGGAGCCGGCAAATCCACCCTTCTCAAAATTCTCAGCCAGATCACTGAACCCACTGAGGGCGAAATTCGCATCCGCGGTCGTGTGGCCAGTCTGCTTGAGGTTGGCACAGGCTTTCATCCTGAGCTTTCAGGCCGAGAGAATATCTACTTGAACGGTGCCATTCTCGGCATGACCCGAACTGAAATCAGAAAGAAGTTTGATGAAATTGTTGCCTTCTCTGAAGTAGAAAAATTCATTGATACCCCTGTCAAACGGTATTCATCCGGTATGTATGTCCGCCTCGCTTTTGCAGTTGCCGCCAACCTTGAACCAGAAATACTAATCATAGATGAGGTTCTTGCAGTAGGTGATGCAAGTTTCCAAAAAAAGTGCATTGGGAAGATGCAGGATGTTAGCCGGGAAGGTCGAACAGTGCTATTTGTGAGTCATAACATGGCAGCAGTACAACGATTGTGCCAGTCTGCTTTTCTCCTTCGGCAGGGCACAGTCGCCTTTCGTGGGGAGGTTTCCAACACGATTGACGTGTACTTGCGCCATGGCGCTGGAACCATACTTTCTTGGGAACGCACTACATCCAGTCAAAGTCAAGCTTACTTCAGTCGGGTCTGTCTGGTGGACAGAGATGGAAAAGACATCAGCCATGTAACCACTGGGACGAAGTTGAATGTGCTATTGGAATTTGTTGTAAAAAACCCTTTGCCAGAGTTGATGCTGAGTGTTGGCATCTTGGATGCCCACGGCGATCAAATCTTTGGCACCCGCCCTCAGGATGCAGGCCAGGAGATGCCAACTGCGCCGGGCACATATCAGACTACCCTTATACTCCCGGCTGAAATTCTTTTGCCTAAACGATATGGTGTCGGTGCTGCACTATGGTTGCCCAATATCGGCGTATTGGACACAATCGACCCTCTCTACTTCTCGGTTCAGGAGACAGCGACGTTCGCCAATACGACAACAGGTCCTCCCCGAGCAGGCTCCCTGGTTATTCCTTGTGAGTGGGAAACATGTCATAGGCTTGACCAAACCGATGGACCATAAACGCCACTATGCGTCCGCGGTTTCCTTAAGAGCCTTTTGTTTGCTCCTTTTGAAAAGCAAATTGCTCATCATGCCACCATTTGTGAGGACCACAAATCTGCTTTGGGAAACCCACCCGCAAAAGGGTTATGAAACCGGCTCCACAGGATTTGACCCGATTTCAGTTTGGTATTTTTCCGTGTTATGAGAATTGCTTTTTTGACAACTGAAGATCAGGAATTTTTGACCAACTATATCAACAAGCACCTTCCCCCGTTCTACGGATACTCATATCTTATGATATAAATAACTGAATGAGCTGACCCGGCAAATAGAACATCGAGAAAACTTTTGGAGGTTTTTTTTGAGCTATGCAAAAAGTGACTGATTCGAGCTATTCTACACATAGACGTGTTATCCATGGTAAATTGGCATATTTCCAAGAAGCCGCATCGCCTGAATATTGGGATTCCTTGTGGTCCGGCCAGGACATAGAAAGCAATTTAAAGTCTGCACGTTCTGGGGGGTTGGGTTACATTCAGGAGTCGTGTCTCAAATATCTCCCAAAAAGGGGCATTGTTTTAGAAGCCGGTTGCGGACCGGGCTTCATCTTGACTGCCTTGATAGCTCGAGGATACCACGCCGAGGGAATTGAATGGGCGGCCGCAACGGTTGATCTCGCAAAAAAGTTCAATCCTAAAGTACCTATTCGACGGGGAGATGTCAAGAAAATTGATGTTCCGGATGGATACTATTCAGGCTATATCTCCCTCGGAGTTGTCGAGCACGATATTTGTGGTCCAGACGCCTTTCTCAGCGAAGCCTACAGAGTACTCTGTCAAGGCGGAATAGCATTAATCTCTGTTCCACATTTCCATATTCTTAGACGGCTCAATGCCCGGATAGGAGCATACCGACGACCGATGAATAATGATGAGTTTTATCAATATGCATTTGGATGTAGAGACTTTGCAACTTGCCTCAGGAATGTCGGCTTCCGCGTTCTTGAAATGCATGGCTATGACGCTATTAAGGGACTTTCGGATGAGACTCGGGTATTTCGTTTAATACTGAAGTTGCCTCGTATCGGGCGTAGATTGCGCCGGTTTATGGAAAAATCCCTACTAATAAAAAAGCTCACTGGACACATGATGTTGTATGTCGTGCAAAAACCTATGTAGCGACATAAAGGCTAAAGCAAAGTCTTTGAATATATCCTGAGCTTAAATTCGAAGCTTTGGATCTCCATTGATTCAAACTAAAACATTCAGTCAGTATAGATAGGGAAGCTGCAAAGGGACCGCCATGACACCAACTCACAGTATTGCCTCTTCGGCATTGTGCCAAGAAAAGAGTAGCTTGCGCCCGGAATCCGTATCAGTTCAGACACCGCTGGGCCGGAATGCGAGAATAGCGATTGCGATTGAGACCTTGGAGATGGGCGGCGCGGAAAACATCATGCTCAACCTTGGTCGCGGTCTGCAGCAACTGGGCTATGAGGTCACGATCGTCACAACGATCTCCCCCGGCAATTCTTTTGACCAGATTGAGAAAAACGGGCTCAGGTCGCTCCATATCGACCATATCGACCGATCTCAGTGTCATTATTACCGTCATGCGTGGCGCGTGGGGCGGAGGTTAAGAAAAGAAAATTTCAATGTGGTCATAACCAATAACTGCGAACGGTTTGCCCTGGCCGCACTGAACATGTTGCCCGCCAATGTGATTGCGATCCCGTGGATCCACAACGATGATGAGGAGGTATACCGCAAGGGTCTGTTCAATTCGAGCGCCTGGAACGTCGCCGTCGGCGTGGGTGTCAAAGTAGCGAAAACAGCGGCCAGCAAGAGCAGGGGCAAAGAGGTCATACACATCCCGAACGGATTGGAACAGCCTTCGGTCGAGTTGCTGAGATTCCGCCGTGCGGCGGACGTTCGGCCTTTCCGTCTCTGCTATTTGGGGCGAATGTATCAGCGGCAAAAGAACATATTCAGCCTCCCCTTGATTATAGACCTTTGCCTCAAGAGGCGCCTCGACGTTGTCCTGGACCTTGTAGGCGATGGACCGGACCGGGCGGAACTGGAGCAACGGTTTGCCGATGCAGGGCTGATGGATCGCGTTGTGTTTCATGGCGCTGTTTCTAGGGACCAGGTCTACAGATTCCTCTGCGAGGCGCATGTCCTACTCCTGCCTTCATACTTCGAGGCAATGCCCTGTGTGCCAATCGAAGCGCAGTTTTGCGGCTGCGTCCCCATCGTCTCAAGACTGCCGGGTATCACAGACACCATCATAGATGGTGGCCAAACAGGCTTTCTAGTCGATGTTGCCGATATCAACGGCTTTGTCGAAGCGATCGGCGGATTGGTCAATGACCGGGCGCGCTGGCAGGCGATGAGCGAGGCCGGGCCGCGTCGTGCAGCCGAATTCACGGTCGATGCCATGGCGCGGCGCTTTGACCAACTCATTCAGGCGTGCTTGCGTGGAGAGTACCCGCTGCAACGCCCGCGTCGCGCTTGGCTCCCGGTCAACCCGGTCGTTTTCGGCCTGCGCCAGGCATTCCCCCGCTGCATCCGCCAGCTCGGCATCCGTACGCGTCTACGAGCGTTGTTGGGCTTCACTGAGTAAACAAACATGTCGTCTCCTCCACAAGGATTAAGAAACTCTGTTATTATGAGTAATGCTCAAAGACTAGCTGTCAAACGTATCCTCTTCGTCCTGCCATCACTAATACTGGGCGGCGCCGAACGCCAGGCTATGCATTTGGCCATTTATCTCAAAGGTTTGGGATGCGATGTCCGGGTTTGGGGCCACGTGGTGCCCAGGGGGCCTATTATTGAGCAGTGCAATGAGGCAGGTATCCCTTGGGACATATTCCATTTTCGCTGGCCTTGCCGGGAGCTTTCTCTTTTTCGCTATGGCTGGCGAATGGTGCGGGCATTGCGTCGGGAACGTCCGGACGTAATCATGGCCTACACAACTTGGCCCAATGTTATCTGCGGTCTTGTCTGGCGCTGGTCACCGGCCAAAGTGTGCATCTGGGGCCAGCGAAATATAAATGATTTACGGGGCGATGCCGTGGAACGCTTCGCTTATCGCAAGGTATCGGCCGTCATCTGCAACGCCAAACACGAAGTCAACTATCTGCGCCGAACCCTAGGCGAGACGCCTGCGCCGATTCCCGTTGTCCACAACGGCCTCGACCTCGCTCCCTGCGAGCTGACACGTAATGAATGGCGAGAGAAATTGGGAATAAGCGCGGATACTACAGTGGCCACCATGGTGGCCAACTTCAGGCCACAGAAGGATCACCCGACATTATTGCACGCCTGGCGTAAGGTGTTGGCGACTATTCCGGAAGGGCAGACACGCCCGCGCCTGCTTCTGGCTGGAGCGCCTCAGGAATCTTATGAGACTGTGTATCAACTGGCAAGCAGCCTCGGACTGCTCGATGCTATAAGCTTTCTTGGTCAAGTGAAGGATGTTTCAGGGCTCCTCGCCGCAACTGACATCGGGGTCCTGACCAGTACATACGAGGGTCTGTCGAACGCGGTCCTCGAATACATGGCCAGCGGTCTTCCAGTTGTCGCAACGGATTTGGCGGGCAATCGGGAGGCCCTCGGTGATTATCCACAGCAGGTTTTTTGTAAGCCAGGTGACAGCAACAGTTTCGCCGATCAACTTCGGAGCCTACTGCATAACCCGGACCTGAGGCAAGAGCTCGGCGCCTGCAACCGGAAACGTGCCTTAACGGAGTTTTCCATAGATGCAATGTGTAGCACAACAAGCGGCATCATAGCTGATCTGCTCGATGGGCTCCACCCGAGGACCCCAAACAGTGAGCGAGGGCAATCATGAGACAAGCAGACAATGTAGGAACCATGTCATTGGAACGAGGATCAGGTAATGGGTATCCGGCGCCCGATTTGACCCAGGCCGGACCAAATAAGAATGTGAAGATAGCGATTGTGACTGAAGCCTTACATATGGGCGGCGCGGAACACCTGACGGTCAACCTTGGTCGCGGCCTGCAGCAATTGGGCTATGAGGTCACGATCGCCGTTACCTCAAATCCCGGCGAATTGTTTGGCCTGATTGAGAGAACGGGGATCAGGGCGCTCCATATCGACAGCCGTTTTCAGTGTCATACGTACCGTCACGCGTGGCGCGTGGGGCGCAGGTTAAGAGAAGAGAACTTCAATGTGGTCATAACCACTAACTGCGAGCGCTTTGCCCAGGCCGCGCTGAACATGCTGCCCGCCCACGTGATTGCGATCCCATGGATTCACGGCGATGAGGAGCATGTATACCGCAAGAGTCTGTTCAATTCACACGCCTGGAACGTCGCTGTCGGCGTGGGCGTCAAGGTGGCGAAAACAGCGGCCAGGATGAGCAGGGGTAAGGAGGTCCTGCACATCCCGAACGGATTGGAACAGCCCTCGGCCGAGTTGCTGAGGTTCCGCCGTGCGGCGGATGTTCGGCCTTTCCGTCTCTGCTACTTGGGCCGGATGTTCCAGTCGCACAAGAACATATTCAGCCTCCCCTCGATTATAGACCTTTGCCTCAAGAGGCAATTCGATGTTGTCCTCGACCTTGTTGGCGACGGACAAGACCGGGCAGAACTGGAGCAACGGTTTGTTGATGTGGGGCTGATGGATCGGGTTGTGTTCCATGGCGCTCTTCCCAGAGATCAGGTCTTCAGATTCCTCTGCCAGTCGCACGTCCTGCTTCTGCCTTCGTACTCCGAAGCGATGCCCAGTGTTCCTGTCGAAGCACAATTCTGCGGATGCGTCCCCATCGTCTCGAGACTGCCAGGGGTCACCGATACCATCATGGACGACGGCCAAACCGGCATTCTCGTCGATGTTGCCGACATCAACGGTTTTGTCGAAGCGATCGGCGGACTGGTTAATGATCGGGCGCGCTGGCAGGCGATGAGCGAGGCCGGGCCGCGACGTACAGCCGAGTTCACGATCGAGGCCATGGCGCAACGTTTTGACCAACTCATACAGGCGTGTTTGCGGGGAGAGTATCCCCTGCAACGCCCGCGTCGCGTCTGGCTCCCTGTCAACCCGCTGGTTTTCGCTTGGCGCGAGGCAATCCCCCGCAGCATCCACCGGCTCGGCATTGGTCGGCGTTTCCGAGCATTATTGGGCATCTCCGAGCCAAAAAACATATCGTCTTCTAAACAGAGATATCACCGCTGATGGGTGTCTGCATCTCGATCATCGTTCCTGTTTACAACGTCGAGGCCTATGTGGAAGAGTGTCTGTCGAGCATTCAAGCGCAGACTCTTGCGGACTGGGAATGCATCTGCGTGGATGATGGTTCGTCGGACGAAAGTCCGAGTGTTGTAGAAAAATTTGCGGCAATGGATGCGAGATTCCGGTTGATTCGGCAGAAGAACGGCGGACCCGGAGCCGCACGCAACACCGGCATGGACGTGGCGCGGGGCGAGTACTTCACTTTTGTGGATGCCGACGACCTCATACATCCGGAAATGCTGGAAAAGCTGTTGGGCCTGGCGAGGACGCACGATGCGGACCTGGTTGTCTCGGATTTCTTCCGTTTCAAGTCCGACCAGGAGTATGCCGAACGTCTTCAGGGTGCGGAATGCCGGACGGAAGAGGCAATTGTGCATGACGCCCCGCTCTTGTCTCTGCTTCCCGACTGGAGGAAACTCCGTCCTGAGTCCTTCGCTAAGCTCTATCTGCGTGCTCACCATGGTCAGCTACGATTTCCCCGTCTTTTTGTCGCAGAGGACTTGTATGCCAGCTATGACGTTTATGCTCACTTGAATCGCGCGGTTTTTACCTCAACGCCACTCTACGGCTACCGACAGACGGACTCTGGCTTGACACTTTCACTCTCCAAGTTTCGCAATGGCATCGAGGGGCTTCCTGAAGCGATGGTGCATTGTGAGGATGTTCTTCGGCGAAATGGCGTGAGCACCGCAGTGCGAGCCACCGTTGTCTCGAGTTGGGTAAGGCAAATATTCTTCCTTGTCAACAGCATGTCGGTAAACTCCAGCTTTCCCAGGCACGAGAGGCGGAATCTCTTGTTTCTTGCCGCCAGCGGGTTGCGAAAAATCAGGCGCTGCATTGCCGGCCAATACCGGATAGTACCACTGGTGCATTTCGTTCCGTATTGTGCTCTCTGTATAGGATCTTTGCGGTTGCTCATTCTTTGGCAATGGATTCGGTGGATCAAGCAGTATGTCTCGTCATATTTCAAAGCAAAACAAACTGGAATCATAGAAGAGGTGGGAAATAACGGGTGAAGAAGCTAAAAGTATTTATCATTTGTTCTGGTTTAGGTCGAATAAACCGTGGATACGAGTCGTTTTTCAGAGGTTGTTTCGATGCCCTTTCCGCCGACCCATCGTTGGATATGACTCTGTTCAAGGGCAACGGCGAAAACCATACGAAAGAGAGTTCTCTGTGGAATATTCCCCGGGACGGCAGATTAGCTAAATTGCTTGGACAAGCAGTCGGGCGGAGCGGTTACTTCATAGAGCAACTCACGTTCTTCATGGCGCTGTTGCCTCATGTTTTTCTCAAAAAACCAAAGGTGGTCTATGTCTCGGATGTGGTCCTGGCCAATTTCATGCGCCTGCTCAAAAAATCAATTAATTGCTCGTATGAGGTTCTGTACTGCAATGGCGGTCCCACACGGCCGGATTTTCTCTTCAGATGGGACCACATCCAACAGGTTTCTCCTCAGTACATGGAAGAGGCCCTGAAAACTGGATTTTCCCGAGACAGGCAGACTTTGCTTCCACACGGCGTGTCCATTCCTAAGATGCTTGCTCCCCTCGACGCTTCTTCCAAGCGCCAGCTCAGAGCGCAGCTCGGTTTGCCCCAAAACAGGACGGTCCTTCTATCCGTTGGAGCAATAAACCGCGGCCGCAAGAGGATGCATTATGTAATACGAGAAGTAGCAAGATTGCAAAAGCCTCGTCCTTTTCTACTTTTACTGGGACAAAGAGAATCTGACACGCAAGACATTGTTGATCTGGGCAATAGTCTGTTATCTAAAGAAGGTTTTAGCACAAGGACTGTTGCGAAGGATGAGGTGAAAAATTACTATAAAGCCGCAGATCTGTTTGCCCTTGCTTCCCTGGATGAAGGATTTGGTCTAGTATATGTGGAAGCAATGTCATATGGTTTGCCCTGTTTAGTCCATGACTATGAAACATCAAGATTTGTATTGGGGGAAATGGGGTACTACGGAGACCTGACGCAGAAGGGCGGCTTGGCGAAGCTGATTTGCGGTCTTACGGCGAGAGACTTCAACTTGGAGGTTGCGGCGGCCCGCCATGCCTATGCTTACGATCGCTTCAGTTGGGACCGGCTTAAGCCAAAATACGTTGAGTTGTTCCGTCGGTGTGCGAAACAGGGGCGGGGGCACCCTTGCGTCTAATGAACAGTCCTTCGGTCTCTGTCATTGTCCCAGTTTACAGGACGCCTGCCGTTTTTCTCCGGCGTTTCTTGAGGAGTGCCTTGGGCCAGACCCTTTCCCACATTGAGCTGATTGCCGTGGATGACGCAGTGCGTTAATGAACTATGTCGCGTTACACGGAAATATCTGATTATTTCCCTTCCAAACCCCTTGGGGTGCTTGTGGAGTCGCATGGGCTTTGTAGAGTTTTCGCCGGGCAAACCAACTAAGTTCTATGGCTTGCCACCAGAAAGGCCTGACTGAGGATGTAGTTCTAAAACATTACACAAATACGTGGAGTCTATTATGAATGAGAAAGTCACTTTGCTTATACCAACACGTTTTGATAACAGGTATGTCATACAGCTATGTTTGGAGACTATACGAAAGTATACAACAATACCGTATAGGATAATAGTTGGAGATGCTGGTGTTGATGAAGAAGCAAAGAAATATCTCGATGCGCAGCCTGATATTGTGGTGGTCAAATGTCCTGACCCATTGAGACCTAAGGACTATTTGGCAAGAAAGGTTCAAACTCAGTATTTCTTGATTCTACATGACGACATTCAGGTACTGAGAGATGGCTGGCTTTCCCGCAGATTAGAAATAATGGAGAATAATCCCGATATTGGAGTGCTTGGGATACTCAGTCACAATTATGTGTATGTACCTCGTTGGAAACGCCTGTTCGCGAAGAATTCTTGTTTGCACAATAGATTCTTTCCTGTGGTCCTCACGGTTCGCAAGGAAGTCCAAGATGAATTGGATTTGACTTGGGGCAAAGTAGGAGACCGAGCTGGAGCATTTGATACTGGCGCCATAGCTTATTTGCAGTTCTTAAGGCAGAAAAAATGGAAGTTTCAGCATTTTGATCTATGGCCGGATGTGAGACACTGGTATTGTAAGACGTGGGCAGTTGGAAAGAAACTACTACGACATAAATGCGAATTTGATATCGACAAAGTGATATCTGACAGAGATCGCAACATAGCCGCTATTAGGAAAATACTTGAAAACAAAAACTTCTGATCGAAACCGTGAAGAAAATACCATCCTCACAGCCGAAGGAAGTGTGGCAGTTTGACTCCAGCGAAGAAAGCAGGCCTGCCAAACATCAAGGATGTTCAAGCATACCCAACAACACAGACAATGAACAATTTTGACATCCCGGAATACTCGATTCTGGAAAATCTACATAGAGGCCATGAATTTGTGAAGAGCAGCTCAATGGCTCTATAGCACCAATGCGCGCCTATGAATAGACAACGGATCTTACCCAGCAAACGCATCCTCTTTGTTTTTTGCGCGCTCGAACTCGGCGGCGCCGAACGCCAGGGGATGCACTTTGCCAGTTGCCTCAAGCATTTGGGCTGCGATATGCGGGTCTGGAGCCCCCGGCCTTGTGGTCGACCATTGCAATGATGCAGGCATCCCCTGGGCAGGCCACCGTTTTCGCTGGCCTTGCCGGAAACGCTCGCTCGTGCGTAAAAGCTGGCGAGTGTTGCGGGGACTGCATCAAGAATGACTGGACGTAATCCTGGCCTACACCACCTGGCTCCACTTGGTTCTAAGAGAGTGGAAAAAGCTTTCCACCATGGCATTATCCCAGCAGTCGCCCTTGCGACTCATACTGCAAGTCATGCCGTATTGTTCTATTGCATAACGCGACATTTTTTCGTCAGGCAAGGAAGGCGAAAAAGTTAACCGGAGGAATACATTGGGTATTTCGAGGATTAAATTTTGAAGCCTGACGCCGCATCACGGAAAAATGGCAGTTATGCAAAGGTCTCAATAATTGTCCCTGTGTATAGGACGCCGGTTTTTCTCTTGCAGCGTTTTCTGAAAAGCGCTCTGAGTCAAACGCTTTCTGAAGTTCAGCTTATCACAGTGGATGACGCCTCGCCGGACGACTGCCCGAGGATACTCGATGCCGCAGCATCGGAAGATCATCGAATGACTGTGATACACAGGAGCACAAATGGGCGCGCCGGTATGGCCAGAAATGATGGGATGAGCCTCGTCAAAGGCAAATATGTGCTCTTTGCCGACGCTGACGATATCATGCAGCCGGATATGTGCGAGACGCTGCTGGGACTGGCGCTCAAGCATGATGCGGATATCGTCGCCTGTTCATGTTCCATCAGCGATCAGGAAGGGAATCTGGTCGGAAGGGCCTACCTCCCCGACCGGCAGTACGATTTGGCAGTTACACGGCACAGAGCCAAAGCCTACAGAAGCCTGACCTATGCGCTTTGGAACAAGATTTTCCGCCATGAAGTAATCGCGCCTCTCCGTTTCGAACAGTTCGAGGCTAACATAGGCGAAGATACTCTCTTCAACGTCGCTGCTTTGTGCCGGAGCCGCACAATGGTAACGACGGCGTACTGCGGATATGACTACACTGTTCATACCGCGTCAGCCACCGGACGCTCATCAAGGGGGATGCCATATTTGCGAACGCTTGCCCTCTCTGGAGACAGGATCAAGCAAACACTTGCCGCGGCTGACAAAAGCGTAGTTGCCGGAAAATACGCGGACCGGGTGGCTCTCAAAAGATTCACCACAGGATGCGGCTGGATAGCCGACCACCCAGACCCAAAGGAAAGGGCTGTTATGTGGGCATATTGGCGTCGTCACCTGAACGAACACCTGCTACCCACCTTAAAATCATGCAAACTTCTTGCTGCGTGGTACAGACTGGTAACCGCTACATGTGATCCGTCAACCGTGTACCGCCTTACGCTGATTGCCTCCAGAATTACTGATCCGCTGTCCATTGTCGATAAGTTTGAAGCGCGGATGGCCGCCAAACGACGCTCTCGCATGAACTTAGCTCACTCCGCTCACAACTGAAATATTGAAACTTTGGATACGAAGTGCCTCTTCTCAAGCCGTCAGGCGCAACCGTCAGCGCTCATGATGGAACAATGGTCTATAAGCACTTCCCTTCCTGGCCAGATGTCTTGGCTGGTACGGTGGATATGGACAACCAAGAAATACAAGTTTTTCTATGAGTGAAAATCAAGTATCGGTGATCATGCCTACATATAACTCAGCAGCTTCTCTTGGTCGCTGCATTGATAGTGCGCTGGCTCAAGAGTTGCAACCTGCTGAAGTGATCGTCATAAACGATGGCTCAACAGATGACACGGAGACGGTTGCGCGAAAGTATGGCGACCGCATTGTTTATCTTCAACAGGATAACCAGGGGCAGGGTGCGGCCCGGAATGCCGGATTACGTAAAGCGACGGGGCGCTTTGTCGCCTTTCTCGATGCAGACGATTATTGGTTGCCAGGCTTTCTTAAAAAATGTGTAGATTTCTTGGTCACCCATTCGGAAGCTGTTGCTGTTAACACAGGGTTTACAATTAAGAAATGGGGAAGTGAGTATGCGTGCCCTGTCGGACTTGACGGGATTAGCGGGAATGACCAGGAGGGTTTTTTGCTTCAAAATTTCTTTGATTTTTGGGCAAAGTACGACCATGTTCGGACAGGTACTGTTCTCATCCGTAGAGATGTAATTGAAAAGGCAGGTTATCAGCGGCCTGATCTTCGAATCAGTCAGGACCTGGAGTACTGGGGATATATTGCAACCTATGGCCCATGGGGCTACATCCCTGTTCCACTATGGGTCGGCGATTCCGCCTTATCAGCCGCTAAGGGAGGCTGGATTAAGAAATACCAAATACGCAGGAAATTATGTCCAAACGTAGAGCAGTGGCAGGAACGAATTGTTCCGAGGTTGCGGCCGGAAGAAGATTGGGCTGGGTTTCAGATTGTTAGAGGCCGACTGGCTGGGAGTTTCGCTCTGAATAAGATTCTTGGTGGTGACGATATATCTGCGAAGACCATAGTCTCCAGATACGGCGATGAAATGCCGGTCAACTGGTCAACCAGACTGATGCGGCTTGGATTTAAAGGTGGCATGCTAAGCTGGAAAACAGCTTGTTTACTGATCCGTCTACGTGAGCAGGCAAAATCATCCTTCCTGTTTACCTTCCCCCAAGCCTCCCAACGCATCATGTCTGCTTGGAAAAGGGTGAAGAGCTTTTTTTAACGTTACAGGCCAAAGCCCTTATCTTGTCTTTCATTTGAGTCATTTGTGGCAATTCGTGGCTGAATAGTTACTATTGATATTATGAATCATCCTGAAAAAAAAATCGCTTACGCGCAGATTGATATGGGATTTGTAGGGAGGGAGTCCAGATTAGTTCCAGCTTTACTCTGGTTCTGTCTCCTTGCATGGGTGTTCCGGGTTACGGTGTTTATTCGACAGCGTGGCGATTTTGCTACCGTGGACCTGAGCGCCGGGGTACAAATTGCCATTGTCCTGTTTATGTTCCTGGTCCTTTTATCGAGTGCCAGAGTTGCGCCGATGTGGTCAAAGCTGGCGCGAACATCGGTGCGCATGCTTTTCCTTTATTATATTCTCTGCGCAATCAGCGCTATTTGGTCTTCAATGCCACAATATTCTTTATATCGGGCTTTCGAATTTGTGGTTTCGCTTATGGCAGTATTTGTGGCTCTATCCTACAGTTCCAACTTTGTTGCAGCAGAGCGAAAAGCCCTTTTTATCTGTTTTGTAGTCTTAATCCTCAGTATGTGTGTAGCCATCAAGTTGCGAGGGCTTAGTTTTTCATTATTCGATTGGCATACGAATTCTTATTCGGCTTCTGCAGCCATCATGTTTTGTTACTGTATTGGTGAATATTTTTCAGCAGATAAAGAAAGAGCAAAAATGCTCAAGCGATATGGGATAGTATCTTTAGGTGCCCTGATACTGGGGACTAGCGCTGCGAGCAATATTGCGGCCTTATGCGGTCTCGTAGTCTTGCTTTTTCTTTATCGGAGACTTGGATGGGCAACTGCGGCCATTTTTTTATTATCAATGATGTTCCTGGTCGGGAGCGACTTTTCGTTTTTGAAGACTATGTTATTTCCTGGAAAATCTGATGAAGTAATTTATACTGCGTCGGGCCGTGTAGGATCGTGGCGTTCCCTTCTATCGGTGATCGCAAATAGTCCTCTGTGGGGCCACGGATTTGCCGTTCTTTCTACAGGTCGGGACAGGCTGATTGTAAGTCATCCGCACAACTCTCTCATTTCGGTTTTATTGGGAACTGGTGCTATCGGCGCGATAGCTTTCATGCTGTATGGTTTTCGACTGCTTCGTGAAATCATACAAACAACACGCGAAAAATATCCCGGAGCAGTCGGCTGTGCGGGTGCACTTGCTGCTGCCCTGGTCAACAGCCTTGCCATGCCGCTGGTCGGAGACCAGTACGAGGAATCCAGTCTGGTCTTCTGCTGTATAATGGCTCTGTTTGTGCTTTTTGTATTTTTGCCTTATATGGGAAAAAGAAAGGATTCAGCCACAGATTCACACAGATGAACGCAGCTATGTTTAAATACAAAGAAATCACAGATATTATTCTTAGAAGTTTTTATGAAGCTTATAATGAGCTTGGTGATGGGTTTCTGGAATCCGTCTATGAAAATGCCTTGATGATTAGCGTAGATCGGTGGCTGAATAGTTACCTTTTTTCTATCTCCCCCTATTCGTGTAAATTCGTGTTCATTCGTGGCTGAGAGAGATAAGATGCATATCACATACGTAGCAAGGTCGTTTCTGGACTATCGAATACCGGTCTTTCAGGCTTTGAACACAATGCTTGATGGACGATTCCATATCATATATTCCGCCGATTACGTTCCTGAGCGGGTACATAAGAAAGCAAAGCAAGCTTTGGGTAACCATGCCATTGGCATGCGGGGCGAGAAGAGGATTGGCCCAAATGAATTTGCCGATTTTGCAAATACCGCCGTGCGCATAGTCTATCAGCCGGGTCTTATATCAGAAATTACTAAAACAAGTCCGGATGTTCTCATTGGAGATGGTTTCTTTCAGTGGACCAGTTTCGCTCTGCTGTATAAGCTCAGGAAGAGGATTCCACTTGTTTTGTGTTATGAAAGAACTTTTTATACCGAGCGCAACGCCCAATGGTTTCGTACAGCTTACCGACGTTTTATGCTTAATTTTGTAAATGCCATGTCTTGTAACGGACAACTTTCTTTAGAATATATGCAACAGTTAGGTATGTCGGCCTCACGTATCACAACAGGGCACATGGTTGCAGATACTGAGAATCTGAAAAATGAAGTAGCATCCATACCTGGTTCAAAAAGCGAAAGATTACGAAGTATGTGGGGAAATCCAGACCTGGTTATTCTCAGTGTTGGGAGATTAATCAAGCTAAAAGGATTCAGGGAACTTCTACTTGGCTGGTCGCTCTTAGAAAAGAGGATGCCCGGCAATTGTACACTTGTTATTATCGGCACCGGACCTGAAGAAAATGCGCTACGAGACATAGCTAAAGAGAAAAATCTCAAGTCAGTATATTTTCCTGGTTTGATTGACTATGACGACATTGCTCAGTATTACGCCGCAGCCGATGTATTTGTCATGCCCACCCTGGAAGATAACTGGAGCCTGGTTGTGCCTGAGGCCATGGTATGTGGGCTGCCGGTTTTGTGTTCCAAATATAATGGCTGTTATCCCGAACTGGTAAAGTCAAACGAGAATGGTTGGGTGTTTGATCCATTGGATGAGCAGGATACGTTTGAAGTCCTTAAGAGATGCATCGAGAATAAAGATCGATTGAAGCAGATGGGTGAAAGGTCAAAGGGGATAGTGTCTGCGTATTCCCCGGAGACGGCGGCTAAAGCCATCCTTGATGCGTGCCAGATCGCTCTAAACAGAAAAAAATAACTTTTAGCCACGAATTGTCACGAATGGACACGAATAAGGATAAAATTCTGTGCAGAGATTTATCATACAAAATTGTTGGCATAGCAATGGAGGTACATCGTAAACTCGGTTATGGCTTTTTAGAAAAGGTGTACGAGAACGTGATGATGGTGTTGTTACGCAGAGAAGAAATTCAGGCAAAGCAGCAAGCGCCAATTACGGTTTATTTTGAAGATCAAATAGTGGGAGATTATTATGCCGACATTCTGGTCGAAGACAAAATCATCGTGGAACTTAAGACGGTTGATAGGATCGCGGATGTCCACAAGGCTCAAACACTGAATTATCTAAAAGCAACGGGTTTGCAACTCGCGCTTCTGCTTAACTTTGGAAAAGAAAAGCTCAAATACGAAAGACTTGTTCGATAACTAAAATTTCTTCTATTCGTGTCAATTCGTGTTCATTCGTGGCCAAAAAATGCATATTTTAATAGCTCATAACGATTACGGCAAATTCAGCGGGGAGGAGCATGCCGTTGAAACAATGGCCAAGGTCTTGAAATCCAACGGACATGAGGTAAGCTTCTTTCGCCGCTCGTCAGTTCAGGTTGATGATTCCCTTGCCAAAAAAGCTTGTGCATTTTTCTCCGGCATATACAGTTTTGAATCCAGGAAACGAATAGCCCAAATTCTTGACGATAACAAAATCGATCTTGTCCAGGCGCAAAACCTTTATCCCTTCCTTTCCCCTTCTGTGCTCATAGCATGTAAAGAACGAGGCATCCCTGTGGTTATGCGCTGTCCCAACTATCGGCTTTTTTGTCCCAGCGGCCTCCATCTTTCTCATGGTCAAGTTTGCGAGCGTTGTCTGGGAGGAAAAGAATTATCCTGTGTTCTGCGCAACTGTGAGCAAAACCTCGCAAAGAGCATTGGGTATGCCCTGCGTAACGCCTCAGCTCGAATATCCGGCATGATAGTTAATAATGTCACGGTATTTGTGGTACTGTCAGAGTTTCAGAAAAAACGGTTTATCGCAGGTGGGATTCATCCTGACAGGATAGAAATTTTGCCTAATATCGCTCCGGTTGTCAAAAAATCAAATCGTAATAGGGGAAATGGAGATTTTATTTCCTTTGTTGGAAGGATAAGTAAAGAAAAAGGGATCGAGCAATTCATCGAGGCAGCACGCAGTCTCCCACAATATCAGTTTTCCGTCGCAGGTAGTATGAATTCGATGCCCGATGTCAAAAACCAGGCGCCTTCAAATGTAACCTTTTTTGGTTTTTTGTCTGGTGATAAACTTAACAATTTTTTCGCTAAAAGCAGAATACTTGTATTGCCGAGCATCTGTTTTGAGGGATTTCCAAATGTGATTGCTAAGGCCATGGCATATGGAAAACCCGTATTTGCCTCTCGAATTGGTGCTCTGCCGGAGATTGTTGATGATGGTGTGACAGGGTTGTTATTTGAAGCGGGTAATACCAAAGACTTGGCAGAGAAGATACAATATTTGTGGAGCCGCCCTGAGCTGTGTCACGAGATGGGACAAGCTGGTATGGAGAAAGCGAAGAGAGAATATTCAGAAGAAAAATATTATGAGCGTCTCGTGAGTATCTATGACAAGGCTCAGCGCATGGTTTTATAGCTAAGGTCTTTTATTATGCTCTTTAATTCTCTGGAATTCTGGATTTTCTTTGCAGGCATCACATTCATCTACTTTGCCTGCCCGCCACGGTTCCGTTGGGCCATATTGCTTGCCGCCAGCTATTTCTTCTATGCCTGCTGGAAGGTGACATGGGTCCTCATGCTGATCTTTTCCACAATCGTAACTTATTACGCAGCTCTGCGTATTGAACAAGCCGGAAACAAAAACCGGAAGACCGCTTTTCTGTGTCTTGCCCTGATAGTTAACCTGGGTGCGCTTGGTTTCTTCAAGTACTTCAATTTCTTTAATGAATCCTTTCGATCGCTGTTTACAGCCCTTGGCATCGGTTATGGCATTCCTTACCTGGAAATCCTTTGGCCTGTCGGCATATCCTTTTTCACATTTCAAGCAGCGGGCTACTGCATTGAGGTATACCGGGGAAAGGCGCCGGCCGAGAGGCATCTCGGCATTTTTGCCTTGTACATGGCATTCTTCCCCAAACTTATTGCCGGTCCCATTGAGAGGGCCGGCGGCCTTCTGGCGCAGTTACAGAAAAAGTGTAAAATTGATCTGGATAGAATCTCTTCCGGCATTGCATTGGTAACCCTGGGCATTTTCAAGAAAGTTGTGATTGCAGACCGTCTGGCTATTTATGTGGATAAGGTCTTCAGTAATCCTCATGATTATTGGGGGCAAACTTTGATACTGGCTTCGTATTTTTTCACTCTTCAAATCTACTGCGATTTTTCCGGTTACACGGATATAGCCCGGGGCTGCAGCAGGATCCTTGGTTTTGAACTCATGGAAAATTTTAATTTTCCGTATCTTGCCCGGTCTATTGCCGACTTCTGGCGTCGCTGGCATATTTCTCTTACCTCCTGGTTCCGGGATTACCTTTATATACCTTTGGGAGGAAACCGCGTGAGCGCTCCACGCTGGCGCGTCAATATCCTCGTGGTTTTCCTGGTCAGCGGTCTGTGGCACGGAGCTAACTGGACCTTTGTCATCTGGGGCGGACTGCACGGCTTTTTCTATCTGTTTGGAAAAGCCACAGAAGCATTGCGAGGTCAGATCCGTAGTGCGCTGAAAATCAAAGGGACATTACTTGCTATTTTCCAGACTTTATTGACGTTCCATCTGGTCTGCTTTGCCTGGATTTTCTTTAGGTCAGGCAGCTTTGGCGACGCAGTCTATGTCGTTAGCCATCTCTTTTCCGGAATTGCCGACCCGATATATTGGGGACCTTCAAAGTTCACTACCGTTCTGACTGCTTTTCTTGCCATGGCATTCATTCTGCTGGAAATTCTCCATTATCTCTGGACGGCAAAAAGGCCCGTTCCCTTCAGGTCCATACCTTTTGCCGTGAAATGTCCTGCATACTGCGCTGCCCTTATTACGATATTTCTGTTGGGTGTGAGCAGAACCGAGTTCATATATTTTCATTTTTAGTTAGCCACGAATTGACACGAATGAAAAAAAAATCGCGAAATAAAATAAATGGAATGACACAAAGTTTTATTTTCAAGGTTGGCTTCTTTCTGGTTTTGTTTTTTCTTTTGGACGCTGGAATATATTACGTCCTGAAAAAAGGTATAATCAAATACTACGGTCTGGATAAAGATGCACAGATTCTTTGCGTGGGCCATTCACATATGGTTCTTGGCATTGATGCGGAAAGAGTAGAAAGAGATCTGGGCAAGCTTACTGCAAAGTATGCCATTGCAGGCGCCAATATAAAAGACAGGCTCTGGATGATAAAGCATGCACTAAGCTTAAAACCCACCGTCAATCTGGTGATATACGAAGTGGATGCCCGAATGTTTGACACGGAGGGTTTGAGTTCGGCATCGTATAGCTTATTTCTTCCATTTGCAGATAGCGCTGTAATGTCGCAGTATCTGTATGACGAAGCAACATGGCAAGAATTTTACACCGCAAAGTTAATCAAAACGGATAGGTTCAGGGATCAAACCCTCAATATAGCCCTGCGTGGACTGCTAAATCGCAGCGAAAATAAGAAAACGAGCACGATACGCGTTGAACAGTATAAAGGTTATCTTGAGAGGGAATGGCAGAGAAAGATCAGGATCTCGCCTGAGGCCGTAGCCTGTCTGCGCGACACACTGAATATGCTGACAGCCCGGAGCATAAAGGTTGTGCTTATCTACATACCAGTCATAGACCTGCTGAACGATCGGGAACGTGAACAACACGACCAGGTAATCCGGATAATTGAAGAGATGGCCAAAGACAAAGAGCAGACATGTTTTGTGAATTACAATGCGGACTATGAAGCCAGGCATGATCTCTTTTTTGATCCTCGTCATCTTAATGAAAAGGGGAAGCAGGTCGTAACCAGTAGGCTCATTGAGGATCTCGAGAGGATACTGACAAGAGGGTGTTAGAGGCATTCATCATGCCGCTGGAATATACTGTGGCCGGGGTTTTATCGAACCGGAATCATGGAAAATTGGAATGATGGGAGTAACTGTGGTACGAGACGTTGAGTATATACTTGGATATCCTATCACCACACTGGACAGGGAAGCCTGTGTAAAGCAGATACTGTCCTGGATCGATTCCGGTCAAAAGACAAAATACTTTGTTTGTGCTAATCCTCACTCCATTGAAAAGGCTCAGTCTGACCCTATCTTCAAAAAAACTCTGAAAAAAGCTGACCTCGTTACCCCAGATGGAATGGGTGTTGTGATAGCATCAAAGATCCTTGGTGGCAGTATCAGTAATCGGATTACGGGTAGCGATGTTTTCGCAGATATCAATTTGGCCTTCAATAAAGGTAATGAGTACAGTGTATTTTTTCTTGGGTCCACTGAGGAAACTCTCACAAAGATCAGGGAAAAAATGTCTCGAGAGTTTCCAAATATAAAAATAGTAGGCACATATTCCCCACCTTTTAAACCGGAATTCAGCGACGAGGACAACCATCTAATGGTGGAAGCAATCAATCATGTCAGACCGGATGTACTCTGGGTGGGTATGACTGCCCCCAAGCAGGAAAAATGGATATACGCAAATAAAAACCGGCTGGATGTAAAGTTTATCGGTGCTGTTGGCGCTGTTTTTGATTTTTTTATCGGTAATGTGAAACGTTCACATCCCTTTTTTCTCAACACAGGCCTGGAATGGCTGCCCCGGTTGTTCCAAGAACCCCGAAGGTTGTGGAGGCGGAATTTTATTTCCATGCCAAAGTTCCTGCTACGGGTAATTGAGAGCAGGTTGAGTAGCTCCTCTTAATCTGAGACCTTTGCAAAACGCCCCCTTTTGCCCAAATAGCGCTAAAGCTTCACTTCGTGCCGGCGTCAGACTCAAATTTTAAGCCTCGAAATACTCAATGTATTCCTGCATTTAAAATTTTCGCC
>SDBT01001592.1_pt1 | contig 40326 bp, 36 predicted proteins | sample 2277101 | NCBI WGS metagenome assembly SDBT01 (sample SAMN10404973, study PRJNA504765) | marine sediment metagenome | isolation source: marine sediment core GS10_PC15, 103 cmbsf | place: Arctic Ocean: Southern Knipovich Ridge | collected 2010 | reverse complement strand
TCCGCCAGATCACCAAGCCGGACAAGTCCAAGCCCCGCGGCATTGACAAGGTGATAGTGAAAGACCCGAAGGCCCCGCCGATATGGGCGCGGTTTTACGACATCAAGACGAACCGCCCGATATTCTGCGGCCGGGACGGTGTGATCAAGAAGACGCTGGCCGAGATCAATCCCGAGCGGCGGACGGGTTATAGCTGGTACGGGTACTATCCCGCGTCCCTGTTGGCGAAGGATTATCCCGCCTGGCGAAAGAAGCACGGTCGCGCCGAGGGCCCGAAAAAGGGCGCGAGGTGAACGCGCGTTGTTGTGCTGATGCTGGCGGCGAGGCTTGCGCGTCGCAGAAGCCGGCATCGGAAGGATCATCGTGCCGGCCAGCAGATAACGGAGAGGGCGGGATTCGAACCCGCGGTACCCTAAGGTACACGGCATTTCCAATGCCGCCCGATCGGCCACTCTGGCACCTCTCCGGGCGGATAAAGCCTCGGGAAACCCAGGCCCGGCTCAGTCCCTAACGTCAAGCTGCCTGAGAAAGGCTTCGTTCGTAGGGAACTTCTCGAGGGCCTTGAGCAGTTGCGGCATCTCCTCATCGGCGTTCAGCTGCGAAAGGAATCGGCGCAGCATGTGCAGCTTCTCCAACTCCCATTCCTCCACGAGCAGCTCTTCCTTGCGCGTACCGGTTTGTGGGATGTTGACGGCGGGCCAGGTGCGACGCTCCGCAAGCTTGTGATCCAGCGCGAGCTCCATGTTGCCCGTGCCCTTGAACTCCTCGAAGATAAGGTCGTCCATGCGGCTGCCGGTCTCGATGAGCGCGGTGGCCAGTATGGTTAGGCTGCCTCCGTTCTCAATCTTTCTTGCCGCTCCGAACTGACGTTTGGGGATCTCCAGTGCGCGGATGTCCACGCCGCCGGTCATCGTCCTGCCGGAATTCTCGATCGCTCGGTTGTAGGCCCGCCCCAGCCGTGTGAGGCTGTCCAGCAGAATGACCACGTCTTGCCCGAACTCGGCCATCCGCTTTGCCCGCTCGATGGAAAACTCCGCCACGCGAATGTGCGACGCGAGCTCCTGGTCGTTATTCGACGCGATGACCTCTGCCTTGAGGCAATTCCGGCGAAAATCGGTGACCTCTTCCGGGCGCTCGTCGACCAGCAGGATCATCACCGTGCACTCGGGGTTGTTAACTGCTACAGCGTTGGCGATCTGCTGCAACAGGATGGTCTTGCCCGACCGCGGCGGAGCTACGATCAGGCCCCTTTGGCCCTTTCCGATGGGGCAGATGAGGTCGAGAACCCGCATTTCCATTGGCCCGCCGGGGACCTCCAGCTTTAGATGCGGGTGAGGGTCAACGACAACCTGGTCGCGGAAGGGGATCACGTCGCCGTACTCGTCGATGTCCTTGCCGTTGACGGTGATTATCTCTTCGAGCTTGGGCCCGCCCTTGCGTTTCGTCGGCGGGGCGGCCTTGCACTCGATGAACAGTCCGCTGCGCAATGCTCCGTGGCGGATGTGGTCCTTGCCCACGAAAACATCGCCGGGAGTGGGGCGATAGGCGTTCTTCGCTTGGCGCAGAAAGCCGTAGCCCTTCTCGGTGATCTCGAGCACCCCTGAACCGATTAAGGTCTGTTTCTCTTCGCTGGTTGTAGTGGGAACTTCGTCCATTGTAGAAACCTTCCTAGTTGACGGCCTCAATAGGCCTCGCGATGCGATTGCCCGCCAGCTATTGGGGGGCTTATCAGAATCCTCGATACCCCTAGGGCAGTCATGATACCCAAAGGGGATGAAAGCAAAAACCTTTTTCAGTATTTTTTCGTGCTGCCCGCGGGCCTCATTCGGCGGCAAGGGCAAAGGCCTCGGCTAGATCGAGTTTGCCCTCATACCATGCCTTGCCGACGATTACGCCCGCGCAGCCGATTTCCTTGCAGCGGGCGATGTCCTTGAGGCCGGCCACTCCGCCCGATGCGATCACCGGAACGTCGGTTGCACCAATTACTTCCGCCGTCGCCTCAACGTTCAGGCCGGAGAGCATCCCGTCCCGGGATATATCCGTATGGACTATAGCGCCCAGTCCCGATTGCCGTACACGCCGTGCCAATTCGATTGGCGTCTCGGCGAGTTCTTCCGTCCAGCCGTGGATTGCCAATCGACCCCGGCGGGCGTCAAGTCCCAGTGCCAGCCGTTCGTTGGGAACTTCCGCGTCGTTCAGCAGTCCCTCGAACCACTTCCAGTCTTTAAGCGCGGCCGAGCCTACCACGACCCGGTCGGCCAAATCATGCTGCATGAAGACTATCGTTTCCTTATCTCTTGCGCCACCGCCAAGCTCCACCTTTGAACCGGCTTGCCGGGCTACCTTGGCGATCGTTCTGATCTCATCCACGTTGGTAACCTTGCCGGTGCGTGCGGCGTCCAGGTCCACCACGTGAATCCACTTAGCTCCGGCGCTGATAAGCTCCTTTGCAACGCTCCCGGCAGTGGAGGAGTATTCCTTGCTGCGGCCGTAGTCACCCTGAGATAGTCGGACAACCTGTGCGCCCAGAAGATCGATAGCCGGCAGTATTTCCATGACTGTCGCAGGTTGACGAGACTTTCGTGCACGTTCAGCCCGGCGCCCTGACCGTTTCAGGGGAGGAACCGTGCTGCAAGAAGATCTCTCACCTGGTGATCGGTCACCGCGGAGGCATCACGGGCCTCTGCCCACGCTCAGATGGCAAGAGGCTCATGGGAGACCACGGGGACCAAGCCCGCCCTCATATGGCCGGATAGCCCTTTGGGAGGGCGGGATATCGGACTCTCGCCGCCTGGGACGGCGGTCCGTCTAAGATTTACTTCCGGATTACGGCGATTTCAACGCGCCGGTTTCGTGCCCTGCCTGCACTGGTGCTGTTGCTGGCGACTGGATCGCTCGAGCCCATGGCGATGGTCTCGATATCCTCCGCCGGGATGCCTTTGGCCACCATGTATCTCCTGACCTCCATCGCGCGGGCCCCGGAAAGCTGCAGGTTGTCTTTCCACTTGGACTTTCTTATTGGCTGGTTGTCGGTATGGCCGAGCACGCGGATGGGCATGCCTCTGTAGCTCCTGTTCAGTTGATCGATGATCGTGTTCAACTCGCGCCTGCCGGTCATGGTCAGCGTCGCCTGCCCGGAGGAAAACAGCGCGCCGCCCACAGTCCACCTCCGGGTCTTCGGCCGCGGCCCGTTACCGTTGCCGCCGCCGTTGTCGTCGTCGGTGCGCTTGATCGGCGTCGGTTTGACTGCGTCTTCCAACTCCTTGATCCTTGCCTGGGCTACGACGATCTGGCCGTCCTTGTTGTCCAGAACGATCTGCAGCTCCGCCTCCTTTTCCCTGGCGTTTACGAGCTTGTCGTTGAGGTCACGTTGATTGTCACGCAACGCCTGGTTGTCCCGGAGCAGGGCCCGGATCCTCTCCTCATTCTTGTTAGGGCAGCCAACTAGGAACATTCCAGCCAGCGACAACAACACCACCAGTTTCGCTCGATGCACGTTATTCATGGCTATGTCCTTTCGCGATTGGGCCCGATATTCCTACTGCCGGATAGCTAATAGTATATTATAAACACCCCGTGATACAAGAGGTTCACCAAAAAAACCACCCTTCAATCAGGCCTAGTACGTTATTTCGGCCGAATTCGCGCCAAATCTTTACATCAGCAGGTCGGTCCTCAGTTGCCCGGACGCACGGGACAGTTGGCTTTGTCCGCGGGCGGCTCTTGCCTCATCGCTTCGGCCGGCTGCGCAGAATCCGCCAACCGTACAGAAACAGCTCGCTGATCCACATGACGAGCACGCCGGCCCCTGCGGAGCATAGCATCAGAAGCCCCGTATTGACGTTCTTGCCCATGCCGTAAATCGATAACTGCGCGGTATTTGCCCACTGAAGAGCGACCAAGACCGCAACGGCCGTGATCACCAGCCCGCACACGACCACCAACACGTAACCCTTGAAAGTTCCTATTGTCATTGTTCGCTCCATTAACCTGCCAGGGGCGCCAGGGCCGTGGCATACGGCTCGAGCAGGCCCACGATTGCATCATAAAAGATTATAACCACCAGGGCCGCCGCCGCCAGCCACGGGCCGTACGGAAGCTCACGCTGGCCTCGTCCTATCCAAAGATACAGCGCCCATATTAACCCAAAAAACGGCGCTACGAAAAAGGCAATCGATGGAACGATCCACCCTGTCACGGCGCCCACAGCAGCCATGATATGCACGTCCCCCAGACCCATCGCCTCCTTGCCGAACGCAAGCGTGCCGAATATTCGAATGCCCCAGACCCACAGCCCGCCGATCAAGTAGCCAAACAAAGATGCCTGGAACGCGCCGAAATGAGCGGCAAATAGGCCCGGTTCGTCCGGGCTGTTCAACCTGCCCCATGCCGCGCCCGTCCGCCCCGTTGTGGCCAGGAAGTATGCAACGACGGCCAGAACAATCGCCGGCGAAAGGAACAGCACCTCGCGGAGAATCTCCTTGCGCGGGTTCACGCCGCATTCAGCCGTTATCGCGACGCTCTTTGGGGCGCGGCCCTGGCCCTGGTCCCCGGGGGTGGGGTCCTTTATGTCGGCGTCGATGAAGCTGCGCTGGAGGAAGCCGCGATTCTGGAGAATGAGGGCGACGAGCAGTCCCAGGACAGCAGCGATCGACATTGCGCCGATTGCCGGCGTTACGGGCGAGAGGAACTGCCTGGCCGGCGGGGAGGCGCTGGCGGCTACCAGGCCTGCGAGCGAGACAGCCCAGCAGACCTCCAGCGGCACGAGCCAGCTTTCCATGTCGACAGCCGCACAGGCGAGCAGTGCGCACAGCAGGAGGGCATGGACGGCGTAGGTTGGCCAGGTCTGGTCGAACAGGCCGGCGGCGTCGCGGATATCCAGCAGATAGAAGCACGTGTAGAGGCCGCCCACGATTGCCGCAGTGGCCGCTTCTATCACCAGGTACCTCGGTGAGATCGGTGCGTTGCACGATCGGCACCGCCCCCGAAGAACGAACCAGCTTACCAGCGGGATGTTGTCGTACCAGTGGATGCTGTGCCCGCACTTGGGGCAGTGGCTGCCGGGGAAGACGAGGCTCTCTCCTCGCGGCAATCGATAGATCACCACGTTAAGAAAGCTGCCGATGCACGCACCGAGGGGAATCAGGAATATCAGCAACAGTGCGCCCATGCCGGAACGTTCCTTACTTGCCTCGCCCTCGCATCTGAAGCCCGAACAGCCTGATAAATCCGGACGCATCGCTGGGGGTATATTCGTCGCCCATCGTGAAGCTTGCCAGCTCGGCCGAGTACAGGCTGTTCGGCGAGCTTACTCCCGCGATCGTGGCGCGCCCCTTGAAGCACTTCACACGCACGGCGCCGCCCACGTTGCGCTGCGTCGACTCGACAAAGGCATCGAGGGCCTGTCGCAGTGGCGAAAACCAGCGGCCGTTATAGACCATTTCCGCGTACTTCAGGGCAATCTGCTGTTTGAAGGCCAGCGTCTGGCGGTCCAGCGTGATGCTCTCGAGGGCGCGGTGGGCCTGGTAGAGTATCGTTCCGCCCGGGGTCTCGTAGGCGCCGCGGCTCTTGATGCCCACCAGGCGGTTCTCAACCAAGTCCACTTGCCCAACAGCATGCTTTCCGCCGAGGGCGTTAAGCTTTGCGACGAGGTCGTGGCCATCGAGGCGCACGCCGTCGAGTGCGACGGGCCGGCCGGCCTCGAAGTCTATCTGTACGCAGGCCGGCGTGTCCGGGGCGCGGGAAAGCGGCACGGACATGACCCACAGATCGTCCTGCGGCTCGTTGGTGGGGTCTTCAAGGTCCCCACCCTCGTGCGAGATGTGCCACAGATTGCGATCCCGCGAGTAGATCTTTTCCTTTGTCTGTGCGATTTCGATGCCGCGCGCCTGGGCATACTCGATCGCCGCCTCCCGGCTGGTCAGCTCGAACGTCGGGTCCTTCCACGGCGAAATTATCTCAAGCTCCGGCGCAAGGGCCATGTATGTAAGCTCGAAGCGAACCTGGTCGTTGCCCTTGCCCGTTGCGCCGTGTGCCACGGCCTGGGCACCCTCGGCCAGGGCGCAGTCGACCTGGGCCTTGGCGATCAAAGGCCGCGCGATGCTCGTGCCGAGCAGGTACACGTGCTCGTAAACCGCCCCGGCGGCGAGCATCTTGAAGCAGTAGTCCTCGGCGAATTCCTTTCGCAGGTCGGCCACCACGCACTTGCTCGCGCCGCTGGCAAGGGCCCTTTCCTCGATGCCGGCCAGCTCGCCCTCACCCTGGCCGAGGTCGGCGGCGAATGCCACCAGCTCGCAGGCGTACTTCTCCTTCAGCCACGGGAGTATCACCGAGGTATCCAACCCGCCGGAATACGCCAGTACGATCTTGTCTATCTTCTTGTCCATTGCACTGCTCCCGACTGAACCACGGGAAACCGCGGATTCTACCGCCGAAGTGAGAGGTTAATCAACAGATTCCGGTCGAATCAGGCATTGAGACTTTCGACGGCGTTGCGGACGGCCGCGGGATCGATGTCGTCGAAGATCTCCACGCTGCCCAGCCTTGTCGGCAGGACCATCCTGACCTTTCCGCCGCGGGCCTTCTTGTCGTGCTGCATGATCTGCCAGATCCGGTCGCCGTCCAGTGATTTCCATTTAGTCGGCAGGGCGAGACCACCAAGCACGCGGAGGATTCGCTCGGCATCATCGCGGCCGATCAGGCCCCTGGCGACGGCCATGTGATTCGCCGCAATCATGCCGAGCGACACGGCCTGCCCGTGGGCTATACGCTCGTATCCGACGTGAGCTTCGATTGCGTGACCGATGGTATGGCCGAAGTTCAGGTGTGCCCTCTGGCCGGTTTCTCGCTCGTCGGCTGCGACAACGGCCGCCTTGATGCCCACGTTTCGAGCGATCAGTTCCGTCATAGCCTCGGCATCGCATTCGAGCAGAGCGTCGGCGTTCCTCTCGATGAAATCCAGGAGGCCGGGATCTCGGATTACCGCGTGCTTGACGCACTCAGCCAACCCGTTGGCAATCTCATTGGTCGGGAGCGTCTTGAGGGTCTCGACATCGATGATCACGCCGCTTGGCTGGTGAAATGCGCCGATGAGGTTCTTGCCGGAAGGGTGGTCAACTCCGGTCTTGCCGCCCACCGAGGCGTCGACGGCGGCCAGCAGCGTCGTGGCGCATTGCAGCCATCGCAGGCCTCGCAGGGCGGTTGCCGCGACCAGGCCGGCCATGTCGCCGGTTACCCCGCCCCCAAGGGCTACGATCAGGCTGTTGCGGTCAATCTCCGGCTTGATCGAAAAGAGGTCATCCAGGATCCGCGCAAAAGTCGCCAGTGTCTTGTACTCCTCGCCGGGGGGGAATTCGATGGTCTCGACCGCCAGTCCTGCCGATCTCAGGGATTCCACCGCCCGTCGCCCGTACAGCCCTGCAACGGTCGAATCGGCTATGACAACTGCCCCGCGAACGTTCTCGATCACGGCGGCGGTCCGCCCAAGTGCCTCAATCGCACCTGCATCTATGCTGACGTCGTAGCTGCGTGGTCCAAGTTCGACCCTTACGGTCTTACCCATGGTCAAGTCCCTTTTCCTTGCGATACTGCTCGGAGGCCGCCTTCAGCAGGGGGTCGATATCAGCTTCCTGGTCGCCCTGATTTCGGCGCTTCTGTTGCTTGGCCAGTTCCTCCTCCATTTCCGGCGTTCGCAGCGGTCTGTAAGTACGGCGCCTGACGCGATGCACCGCCGGAGGTTTCGTGGTGCGTCTCAGGATGAGGTAAGCGACCGCCATGGCCGCCACAATGAAGATTATCGCGATTAGACGCGAGTCTACGGAGGGTGGCGTTGCTCGCGAGAGGGCAGTGTTGACCTGCCAGGCGAGCGCCACGGGGTAGCTGCGCAACTCGGGTTCGATGCCCTTGCTCTTGTCGCCTCGAGACATATCTCGGTAGATCTTGTAGAAGATGCCGGCAATCTCAGCTTCCTTGTGCTTATAGATGGCCTGGCCATCCTTGTTGACTTGGTAAGGCTTGCCGAGAAGGCTGCTCGGGTCGAAGGCGCAGAAGACCAGCAGCGGCTCGTCGGCGGGATGCTTGGCCAAGGCATTGCCGCAGTCCAGCCGCCAGACCGGCCCATCACTGACAGGCCACCGTCGCGAGCCCGCGAAGTCCTTTCCGGGTTCGAGCTTGATCAGTCTGTAAACGTAGACGCTTAGGCGAATGGGCCTGGCGCGGTAGCGCCCGGGATCCGCTATCAGCGAAGTGTAAGAGGGACAGTCCAGCAGCTTGAGGCCCTCTGCGGAAAGCGGCTGGACCTTCCTGACCCGCTGCATGCCCACGAAGAAGGCTGTCTCACGCCATTGAAGGTCATAGTCGTTGACCGCATCCCAGATGTTCCTCTCCTCCTCGGGCCGCGCAAGAGCGTGATACATCTGGGTCATCTCAGTGGACAGATAAGCGGTACCCTCCGTGCCGGGGCGGGTGGGGGCTGTTGTTGGGTCCGCAATCCCCGGGCCGCGGGACGGCTCAATAGATGGCTGTTCCTCGCAGCCGCCGGGCAGGAGGCACGTCGCGATCGCCAGGGCCAGCGCCCGTGTGAGTATTCTTTCACGTTTCATTGCTCTGGTGTGTGCTGGTTCCATGATGTAGGCCTAATTGTTACCCTATTACCTCAGCGGTGTCAAAAGCTCGGCTCGAGCACATCCGGAGGGGCGATGTCGCGCCCTCCACCATATTGGACGCCCCCGCGCAGTTCCGGTTCCGCGGCTACCGCCCGAAGGGATAAATCAACTACGAGAGGCCCAACAGAACGGTGAAATAATAAACGGCGTACCCGATAATAAAGAAAACCGGACTGACCACATTCAGCAGGCCCGGGGCGAACACAAGCCCCAGGAGCGCCATGAAGCCGAATCGCATCTGCCATCGCATGTAGGGCTTGTGCATCTGGATGGGCAGCATCTCCCGCACTATGTGATGTCCATCCAGTGGGAAAAGGGGAATCAGGTTGAACACGCACAGGGCTATGTTCACCTGCATAATGAAAAGCAGCATCGTGCCGACCGCCTTGTAGAGGGCTTGGCCGAGTCGTTCATCCCCGATAATGATGCACAGCTTCAGCAATAGTCCGGTCACAATAGCCAGGATGACGTTGCTTGCCGGCCCGGCCAGGGAAACCATCACATCACCCAAGCGGCGGGGGTGGAGATTATTCGGGTTTACCGGCACGGGCTTGGCCCAGCCGATACCGATCCCCGTGATGCTGGTGATTATTATCATGATGGTGCCCACCGGGTCGAGGTGCCTGAGGGGGTTCAGCGAGACCCTTCCCATGTACTTGGCCGTTGGGTCGCCGAACGCCAGGGCTGTACGGGCGTGGGCAAATTCGTGGATCGTCAGGCTCAGCAGCAGCCCTGGCAGGATCAGGATCAGCCTGGACAGGGTGGCTTGGTCAAGGACTGCCATGTGTCCCTTTTACTTGACCGCGGGCGCGTCTACAAGGATAATGCAACCGGTAACCGGCAGCGACTCGCCGGAAGAATTCCATGAACTCACCCCGCGTTGATCTTGACTTGGCCCGCAGCGCCCTGCAGGCCGAGAGCCGCGCGATAGCCTCGCTGGTGGACCAGGTAGGCGATTCGTTCGCCGCCGCAGCGACGGCGGTTTTCGAGTGCACGGGCAAGGTTGTGTTGACGGGTATCGGCAAGGCAGGCCTGATCGCTCAGAAGGTATCGGCGACATTGGCGTCAACGGGCACGCAGAGCATCTTTTTGCATCCGGTGGAGGCGTTGCACGGCGACCTGGGGCGCCTCCAGCGTGAGGATGTAGTGATAGCACTGAGTCACAGCGGCGAGACCCAGGAGATTGTTCGACTTCTGGACCACATCAAGTCGCGAGGAGCAAGCGTGATTGCCCTTACGGGGCTGGATGATTCGACTTTGGTTCGATACGCGGACATCGCCATCCGCTACGGCAATGTCGAGGAGGCCTGTCCGCATGGCTTGGCCCCGACGGTATCGACCACCTGCATGCTGGCCCTGGGCGACGCGCTGGCCCTGACGGTCATGCAGATGAGGGACTTCAAGCCCGAGGACTTCTCGGTGTTTCATCCCGGCGGATCCCTCGGCAGAAAGCTCCTGAAAGTGGAGGAGGCCATGAGCTTCAAGGGCGAAGACCGCCTCCACGCTGTCAGCGATCAGTTCACTCTGGCCAAGGCTCTGGCGGAGGCGGAAAAAGTCGAAAGAAGAACAGGCGCCATGCTTCTGGTGGATGCCGATAACAGGCTCAGCGGCATCCTGACGGATGCTGACCTCCGCCGCATACTGGTGAAGCGCGGGGGCGATAACATCCTCGATATGCCGGTGGCGGATGTCATGACGCGCGATCCCAGGCGCATTCACGCCGGCGAGCTGGCCAGCGAGGCCCTGGCCATTCTTAACGAGTATCGTATTGACGAGCTGCCGGTTGTGGACGACGACGGGCGTCCGGTCGGAGTCATCGACGTGCAGGATCTGCTTGGAATCAAGACGGTGAATAATGACGTAGCGTGACCGGTGGCGGAGGTCTTGAACGGGCGTCCGCCCCGGGGTTGGGAACAGAGATAATGAAACGGCGAATCGTTCTGCTGATTGGCACTTTCGCGATACTTTCGGTCGTGGTGTGGATTTATCACCTGTATTCGGGCGGGAAACTTGAACTCATGCCCGATACTGGAGCGTTCCCGGAAATGAATGTTGGGAAAACCGGGATCGGCGACGGCTGGGAACTCGACATTCAGGATCGGCCGGGGGGTCGCCTGAGGGCCAGATACCGGGCCAGGAAGTGGGAGAAGCGCGGCGGCGGGAGCTATCGGCTTAGGGAGCCCAACATCGTGATGTACGAGAGCGGGGGGGAGCACGTCTATATCCGATCCGACAAAGCGGATGTCTACGCTGAGGAGATCGGCGACGGCTGGGCGCTCCGGCGCGGATTGCTGTACGGCAACGTCAAAATATTTCTCGACCGTGACACAGAGCGCGTCATGCCCCAGGATAAGCCCGAGATGTTCTTCGTGATACTGGAGCGTGATCCCAGACGGGTCGTGAGAATCTATGCGGACACCCTGCGGTTCAACAACGATCTGCTCGAGATCGAGACCGACGGCAGAATCGGGCTTATGTCCGACGAGGCCGACATCTACGGGCACGGCTTTTCGATGCGATGGAACGAAGGGCCACGTGAACTGCGAGAGCTTCGCATCCTCAACGGACAATACATGGCTGTCTATGACACGCCCTCGGAGTTTGGGGTCTTCTCCCTGCCCGGTGCCGCCCAGGAAGATGCAACAGTGGCCACCCAACCGGCCACCTGGCCGGATACCTTGCCTGCGGGAGTTGCCGCGGCTACTCAGGCTGCCGCTGCGACCGCGCCTGCAACGCAGCCAACCACGACTACCGCGCCTGCCTCGGGCCCGGCGGTCCGTCCTGCTGGGGGCACGACGGCATCCGCTCCCGCGACGGGCGTGGACGCGGCGCTGGCGGCGACCAGGCCCACCAAGCCCGCGTCGACGCCGTCCACGTCCAGGCCCACGACGCAGCCACGCAATATCTACCTGGTCGAATTCGAGGGGACGCATCGCCGGATACACGTTGACTCAGGCGATCGGCAGCTTGCCGGTGCCAGCAAGCTTACGCTGATGTTTGAGTGGGGTGGTGGGAAACGACAGGCGGCAACCAGGCCGGCTACTGCCCCGGCCGCTAGCGCCCCAGCGACCAGTGCCCCGACCCAACCGACGCAGCCGACCCAGCCGGCAACGCCTGTCAGCGAGCCGGTGATAATCACCTGGAGCGGCCCACTGACCATCAGGCCCATTGGGTATACGCCGGATCCGTCCTCGCGGCGGTACACCGTTTCGGCGGAGGGGGAGCTGAAGCTTTCCGAGCCGAAGGCCTCAGCGACGTGCGGGCGGCTGATCTACCAGCTTCCCCAGCAGAGAGGCTGGCTTATCGGGGACAAGGACTCTCACGTTCGCATGGACAGTGGCGACGACCAGGAGGTAGTCTGCCGGTGGATGGAGTTCAGCCGGCGGACGGGGATGGGTTACCTGTACGGCCCCGGGCACATGAGCCGGCAGCCCAAGGCGGGTGGGCCGTCCCTGACGACGATGCCCGCCTCCGCCACGAAGCCTTCCACGAGGGTCTGGACCGTGCCCGCGGGAGAAGATCGTATCGCGTGGGACGGCAGGGTGGAGATAACCTTCGGGCAGGAGGAATATGTCGATTCCGAGGGCGTGCGTCAGACACGCCAGTTTATCAAGACTGCGACATTTGAGGACAATGTGGTGCTGACGCAGGGGCAAAGCGGGGACTTTGTGAAGTGTGACAAGCTTTACGTCGAGATGACCACGGATGACAAGCAGCGGGCATATCCGAGCAGCGCGGTGGCCAGCGGCAACGTGGTTGCCAGGCAGGAGGCCAGTGATATTCGTGCCCAGGAGATGACAGTCACCTTTGAGAGAGAGATCGTGAGCGGCACCGAAGATCAGATTCGCCTTCGCCCGGTCGCGGTGACGGCTAAGGGCGAAGTGACCATCATGGATACTGGCGGCAAGGATGTTATGACCGCCAGCGCCGACCGTCTCAGCAGCGATCTTGTTAAACGCACTGCGATGCTGTTTGGAAATGACGAGCAATTCGCGACGGTCACGCAGGGTCTGAATTATCTCGCCGGCGATGAGGTGCATCTGGATGAGCTGGCCGAATCCGCCGTTGTGAAGGGGAGGGGAGAGCTGAAGTTCTTTTCGGACAGGGACCTGAGTGGCGGCAAGATTAGCAAGCCTCGTCCGGTCCGTATCGAATGGGACGAAGGCATGGAATACACCGCCACCGGCGAGACGGCCAATTTCAACGGCAATGTTGTCCTCACCAGCGGCCTGGACTCCATGAAGTGCCGCAACATGCAAGTGATGTTCGAAAAGGTCTCCCAAGAGACAAAGACCGAGGGCAAGGAAGAGACCAAGGCTGCCTCCGACGAGGATAAGCCAAAGGAGACGGCTGAAGACAAGGATAAGGACAAAGATAAAGGTAAGGGTAGGGACGAGGCAGAGACAATGCCATCGACGGCCTCGGCAGGCAAACAAGACAGAAGGCTGGGCATCAGAATGGAGGAGTACAGCCGCCGGAAGTTGTCAATGATTGTGGCCAACAAAGACGTAGTGGTCCGCAGCAAGGAGCAAGACGACCAAGGGCGTTTGCTTCAGCGTCTGCAGATGACCGGAGACAAGCTTGTGTATGACGTAGCCGGCAGCAAGATGCAGGTTCTGGGCCCGGGCACGTTGGTGGCAGAGGACTATCGCGGCCCACGAAGCCCCAAAGCGAAGAAAGCTGATGGAGAATCCGTCGGCGGTATCGAGAGACCCTGGCAGACGCTGTTCGAATGGCAAAAGTCCATGGAGTATTGGCAAAACGATCGCCGCGTCGAGCTCCAGGACCGCGTCAGCATGGTTCACCGCAGCGGATTGGAAGTGCTCTTGACCGAGAAGCTCAATATTCCGAAGTGGCAGAATCTGCCCAAAGGGCGAAAAGCCATGCTGAGCTGCCAGAAGCTGATGGCCGTCTTCGCCGAGCCGAAGGAGGACAAAGCAAAGGACAAGGAGGTGAAGGACAAGGAAGCCAAGGACGAAGCCAAGGGCAAGGAGGCGAAGGACAAGGAGGCGAAGGACAAAGAAGGCTCCGAGGTCTTTATGGGCCGCGGCCCGAGGCTCGGCCCACCGGAACTGCTAAGAGCTACTGGGGGTGTTAATCTGAAGGACGGCCCCCTGCAGATAATGGGCGAGCGGCTGATCTATGAGCTCAGAAAGGGCGGCAATAAGGCAGAGGCCGTTGTCTGGGGCTCCATGCCGGGCAAGCCCGTGAAAAACGCCAAGGTCTACCACGAGGATCCGACCACCGGACAATCTCGAGGCTGGGCCAGCCCGACCATCACCGTCTACTTCGAAGGTCGGGAAATCAAGGAAGTGATTACCAAGGGCGTGACGGGGCAAGGAGGGACCTAGACGGCGAGATGGCAGATCCTCAGGACTTGTCGTCGGCCCCGAGCATCTCATTCATCGATCCGCTGCGAAAGCCCTGCATGTCCAGCGTCACATAGTTGTAGCCAAGGGCCTTGAGGGCCTGGACTATTGCTTCGCGATGTTCCGTGGCCCGCGGAATCATCTCGGCGGGCAGTTCTATTCGCGCTATCGTGCCGTGGTCGCGCACGCGGCACTGGGTAAAGCCAAGGTCCTTCAGCACATATTCCGCTTGCTCGATTCGCTGCAGCTTCTCTTCGGTGACGGGCTGGCCGTACGGTATGCGGCTGGCTAGGCAGGCCATTGCGGGCTTGTCCCAGGTTTCCAGACCCATCGCACGCGATGCATCGCGGACGTCCTGCTTGGTCAGGTGGGCCTCCAGGAGTGGGCTGACCACGCCGAGTTCCTCTCCAGCCGCGATGCCGGGACGAAAATCGCCGGTGTCGTCGGCGTTGGCGCCGCTGAGAACCACCTCAAAGCCGCGCTCGGCGGCAAGGTCCTTCAAACGCACGAACAGATCGCTCTTGCAGTAGAAGCATCGGTCCGGAGGGTTGGCCGCATACTTGGGATCGTCCAGTTCGCAAGTGGTCACCTCGGCGAACTCCACTCCCATCTGGGCGGCCAATCGCTGCGCCGCATCGCGCTCGCGGCTGGGCACGCTCGGCGAGATACCCATCGCGGCCAGCACGTTCTCCTTGCCCAGCACATCGGCCGCCAGGGCAAGCAGGAATGTGCTGTCGACCCCGCTTGAAAACGCGACGACCACCCGCCCGAGCTCGCGCAGCCTGGTCGCGCAGGCCGCGAGCTTCACGCGCAGGGCCTCGTCGACCCCCGCCATCCAGGAATCCATGGTCGTTTCGCTCATATCCCTTCCATTTTAACCTTGGAAATGCCTGTGGGCTACTCGCTTTTGGGTCCTCTTGCCCGGTCCGTTCTCAATTCTTGTTTGTCTTCTGCGTCGTCGCGGGCGTCAGTACCTTGAGGCACTTGTCGTAGAAGTCCGCCTCCGCCTTTAACTTGTGATTCGTGCAGAACTTGCTCAGGGCCTTGAATCTTTCCAGCGGGTCCGTCCCGGTGCCCCAGCAGGTCTTGGCCAGGCACTGCGGGCAAAGCGCCAGTGGCCGCCGGTCCGACTCCGCCCGGCTGTTGCTGCCGCACATGTTGCATTCGTAGGCGATACAGTGCAGCATCGAGAACATATGTCCGGTCTCGTGTGTGGCCGTCTTCATCGTGCGGAGCAGGCACAGGCGAAATGCCTCGTCGCTCTTGTCGGGGTCGCCGTTGCGATAGATGCTCCAGACGCCCACGCGATCCACCAGCGACGCCTGTCCGAAGACGAAGTTCCATCCTCCCCCCGGCCAGAGGTCCGAGGCCGTCAGCGCGATATAGACGGCCGCGTCGTCCGGCAGGCGGGGCTTCAGTACCTTATCCAGCACGTACGTCGAGAGTATCTGCTTGTCGCCCCAGGTGGGATGCGTTCGGCGGGCCTTTTCGGGGATCAGCCTCAGGGGCAGGTCCTTGCTGGTCTTGACGGGCAGGTTGTAATAAAGGCCCATGAACTCGCCCGTGAGCGTGATGACCTTTCGTTGTGTTTCGGTGAGGTCCCCCAGCGGCTGGACGTAAATGGTGCGCCGCTTACCCCTTGGCAGGACGGGCCTGCAGCGGAGGTACTCATCGAACGTCTGCCCGGGCTCCTTGAATCGCGCCAGCCAGTCTCCGGGTTTGGGCTTGGGGAGCTTCTTGTGCAGGGGCGTCAGCTTCGCAATCACGAGACGGAGTTGCTCGGCCCGGGCCTTGTCGTCATTAGTAGGCTTTGGGGGTTTCACAGCGGCTGCGTAACCCGACCAGCAGAGCAGGACGCCGCCGACGACCCCCAACATCACGTAGAACCGGATGAGTGAGGCGTTCATTGTCTGTCCGCTTATGGCTTTTTCGAATTCGTATCCAGTGACACCGACCAGTCTTGCCACGTGATGGAATAGAACAAGCAGGTGTCGCCGAAGAGAAATCCCGTGTAGTAGGCGCTGTTCGGATCGATCAGCCCGTCCATGGTAAGCTCCTTGTTTTTGGGCTCCATGGAAATCAGCGTCTTCATCAGGATCTTCATGCCGCCGATCTGTTCGCACAGCCGTGCCGTTCGCTTGGCATCGGCTGTGGCGATGGCCGCGCCCACCCCGAAACCGGTTGCAGTGGTTGCAACTCCTATGACGATCGGTCCGGAGTCAACGTCCTGCGGGCCTTTTCCGCCGGACGGCCACTCGGCGAAGCCCGCTACCGCGCCCTTATCGAGCCAGAAGGACTTCGCGTAGTCCTTGTAAAGCTCCTTTGCATATTTCGCATCGAGTTGCGCCATCAGGCAGACCCGCCACGATAGTTCGCACCCACGGGGAGGCTCCATTTTCTTGCCGCCCGCCCCGTCGATACGGCTGTAGGGTAAATTGGTGGCCTTGTCGGTGGCATGCTCCTGGAGCCATTTGAGATGGCGCGAGATGATCGGGCCGCTGCGCCGCTTGCCGGTCTGCTTATCATACAGCCGCAGCGACAGCAGGCAGGGAATGGTGTCGAACGACCAGGTCTTGGTTGGATACGACTTCAGAGCCCGTCCCTGCTCCTTGGCCAGTGCGTTGTACAGGGCATCAGATATAGCCTTATGCACTTTGTCGTATCTGGCATCACCGCCGACGAGCTTGTAGCACCCCAAGGCCAGATTGAACTGGCCCAGATAGACCGCTTGGCTGTTGTAGTCGATCAGGTTTTCCAGCTTTCCTCCAGGGGGTTTGACTCGCCGGATAACGGCGGGCTTGGCCAGTTCGATCAGTTGGGCGATGCGCTCTGCCGCCTTTGACTTGAACTTCGGATCCGCCAGGCCGAGGTTCGCATAGGCATAGGCCGGGAGGAGATAGGGGAACAGATCGCCCTCGGGAAAGGAGCTGCATTCGAGGCGAACCTTCGCCGCGTACGACTTCGGCGTGGCAAGGTAGGTCTCGAATTGCTTGAGCAGGCCCTGCTGTGTGTGGCGAATTATGTCGTCGGTTTTCTTTTGCGGCCGTGCGGCGTCCTGGTCGCCCGTTGCCGCTGCGCACGGCAGACCAATCAGGCAAGATGCCGCCAAAGCGGCGGCGAGGACCCTGGCCCCGTATTCGCTTGGTGTCTTATCCATAATACCTGCATTGTATCTGTTCGGGAGTCGTCTGGGAAGGATCATGCGGAAGGGCGGCGATTCACTTGCCCGCGCTTGCTTCCGGCCGGCTGTGCGGCGAATATAGGGCGCAGCCCACTGGAATGAGGCGCCCATGGCAGGACAAGAACGTTCCTCCAAATATGCGATTTACCTGCGTCGGCGGCGCAAGCTGATACGAACAATGCGCGCCGCCAAGCTCCATGCGCTGCTGGTCACCGCCGATGCTGACGTGGGCTATCTGACCGGCTTCACGGGCGACAGCAGCTATCTGCTGGTCACGGAGCGATGCACCTGCCTGGTGACGGACGGCCGCTACGACGAGCAGGCGCGAGCGGAGTGCGGCGACATCGAGATTCACGTCCGCCGCAAGGCGATGGCACCGGAGGTGGCAAAGGTTATCAAGGGGCGCAGTATCCGCCGGCTTGGTGTTCAGGCGGAGCACGTGACCCTGGCCACTCGCAAGGCGCTGGCCAAGAGCGTCGGGGAAAAACGGATAAGGTCCACCTTGCAGATGGTCGCCCGGCTCAGGCAGATCAAGGATGAGTCCGAGATCAAGGCCATACGCAGGTCCGTTCGCATAGCCGAGAAGGCCTTCAGGCAGTTGATCGCCCCGGGCGCAAAGGCCCTGGTGGGCCGCACGGAGCGGCAAGTGGCTGCGGAGCTTGAATATCTGATGAGGCTGGCGGGGGCGGATGGGCCCTCCTTCGAGACAATTGTAGCCGCCGGGTCGCATGGCTCTCAGCCTCACTACAGGCCGGCGGGAAGGAAGATACGCCGCGGGGGCGCTGTGCTCATAGACTTTGGAGCAAGGGCCGCGGGATATGCTAGCGACTTGACGCGCGTGCTCTTCATGGATAGAATTCCACCAAGGCTCCGGGAACCCTATGAGGTGGTACGCCGCGCCCAGCAGGCCGCCATTGCAGCCATCAGGCCCGGCGTTGCGTGCAAAACCGTCGACGCCGCGGCACGCGATGTGATAGCCGCAGCGGGATACGGTGAGCGGTTTGCTCACGGCCTGGGTCACGGGCTTGGCCGGGCGGTGCACGAGGGTCCCGGCCTGGGAAGATCGGCCCCCGGGCGGCTGCGGATGGGCATGATCGTAACGGTCGAGCCGGGAATTTACCTGCCCGGAGTCGGCGGGATTCGGATTGAGGATGATGTGCTGGTGACACCCGACGGTCGGCGCCGGCTCAGTACGCTGCCCAGGGCCGCAGAAACCATGATCCTGCACTGAAGTGAAGTAAGGTGAAATATATGGCAAAGAAGAAACCGAGGTCGAAGAAGGGCGGTTCGAGCGGACCCGGCCAGGCGCGTGGCGGGAAGAAGCCCGACCTGCCAGGCGAGCCGAAAGAGGCCCGCGGTCCGGAGAGTGCGGCTACGGGGCCGAAAGATGCGCTGCCGACAAACGTGGACAGCATCCGCCAACTGGTGGACCTGATGGTCGAGAATGATCTGAACGAAATTGACATCGCTCATGGCGAGACCAAGATTCTGCTCAAACGAGGCGGCGTTGTGAGCGACAGAGGCGCCGCGCCTGCCCCAGACGCTGCAGCGCCCCAGGCCGCCGACGAAGGGCCCGCCGAGCAGGAGCTGGTCGAGATCACCAGCCCCATGGTGGGCACCTTCTTTGCCTCGCCGAGCCCCGACAGCGACCCATACGTAACGGTCGGCGCCGGCGTCAGCGAAGATACGGTGATCTGTATCGTCGAGGCCATGAAGGTCATGAACGAAATAAGGGCCGAGTACACCGGGACCATCGCGGAAGTCTGCGTGAAGGACGCCCAGCCGGTTGAGTTCGGCCAGGTCCTGTTCAAGGTCAAACCGGCTTAGGCCGCCCCTGCAAGGAAAGAGGACATGTTCTCCCGCGTGCTTATTGCTAATAGGGGCGAGGTGGCTCTGAGGATTATCCGGGCCTGCAAGGAACTCGGCATCGAGACTGTCGCCGTTTACTCCGAGGCGGATCGCAGCGCCAGCTACCTTCACCTTGCGGACGAACAGATATGCATCGGCCCGGCGCCGTCTGCGGAGAGCTATCTGAACATTCCGCGGATCATAGCAGCAGCGGAAATCGCCGACGTCGACGCGATCCATCCCGGTTACGGCTTCCTGGCCGAAAATGCGCACTTTGCGGAGGTATGCCGGGACTGCAGGATCGAGTTCATAGGCCCCAGCTTCGAGAGCATGACCGCCATGGGCGACAAGATTCGCGCGAAGGAGCTGGCCAAGTCCGCGCGCGTGCCGATTGCCCCCGATAGCAACGGCGCGGTTGAGACGGTGGAGGATGCCACAAAGGTCGCCGATAGGATCGGGTATCCTGTGGTGATCAAGGCGGCCGCTGGCGGCGGGGGGAGGGGAATACGCTTCGCGCATAACGAGGCCACGCTGCGGAGCCTTTTCAAGCAGGCGCAGACGGAGGCAGAGATTGCGTTCAATGACGGGCGGCTCTACATGGAGAAATGCATCGAGAATTTCCGCCACATCGAGGTGCAGATTCTGGGCGATACCAGGGGGAACGTGATTCATCTTTATGAGAGAGACTGCTCGGTGCAGCGGCGCAGCCAGAAGCTGATGGAGGAGACCCCCGCGCCGAGCTTGGACAAAGATCTGCGGGAGGAGATGTGTTCGGCCGCGGTGCGCCTGGCAAAGGAGGTCGATTACCACAATGCCGGCACCGTCGAGTTCATGTTGGATTCGGACGGCAAGTTCTACTTCCTGGAGGTAAACACCAGGATTCAGGTCGAGCACCCGATTACCGAGATGGTAACGGATCAGGATATGGTTAAGTGGCAGTTGCGGATCGCCTCCGGCGAGGCCCTCACCCTCAGGCAGCGCGACATCAGGCAGCGGGGCGCGTCGATCGAGTGCCGGATCAACGCTGAGGACCCCAACGACGGCTTCCGTCCCTGCCCCGGCAAGGTCGAGTCGTTCGTAGCTCCCGGCGGGCCCGGCGTGCGATGGGACTCCCACGTGTATCAGGGCTACGAGATACCCTCAACCTATGACAGCCTGATAGGCAAGCTGATCGTTCACCGCCCGACCCGCGCCGAGGCCATCGCCACCACCATCCGCGCATTGGACGAGTTCGAACTGCGGCCGATAAAGACCACCGCGGGAATCTGCCGGGAGATCCTGTCACACGACAGGTTTGTCAGCGGGCAGTGGGACACGACGTTTATCGAGCGCGAATTGCTGAGCGGATAGTGCCCATTGCGCCTGCCTGCTCGGCTGGCGCTAGCCAAGTAGGCAGGGAATTCGGATTGCCCCAGACGCGGCGGTCCCAATCCGGAATGAGAAGAAGGATGTCTTATGAGTAAGGTGATTAATGGCAACGCGGTTATCGGGCAGTCTGGCGGGCCTACCGCCGTCATCAACCAGTCGCTGGTCGGCCTGATAGAGACGCTGCGGCCGTGCACGGCTATCGAGCGAATCCTGGGCGCTCGCCACGGTGTGCGAGGCATTGTCGCCGAAGAATTCATCGACCTGAGAGAGCTGGACGAGAAGACGCTGGAGACCATTGCAGACACCCCGGCGGCCGCCCTGGGATCCACCAGGGATAAGCCCGACAAGGAGTACTGCCGAAAGATCTTCAGGGTCTTCGAAAAGCACAATGTGCGATACTTCTTCTATATTGGAGGTAACGACTCGGCGGAGGCGGCCCTGATCATCAACGATCTGGCCAAGGACTCCGGTTATGAGCTGCGCACGTTCCACATTCCCAAGACGATAGACAACGACCTGCGGGAGACGGATCACTGCCCGGGATACGGTTCGGCGGCTAAGTTTGTGGCTTCGGCGTTCATGGGCGACGACCGCGACGTGGTGGCTCTGCCGGGCATCAAGATCAACGTGGTGATGGGGCGCCACGCGGGCTGGCTGACGGCCGCCAGCGTGCTTGGCCGGCAGGACGAGAGCGACGGCCCGCACCTGGTCTACGTGCCGGAGATCCCGTTTTCGCTGGAACGCTTCATCGGCGACGTCAGCGAGGTTTACGAGCGTCTTGGCCGCTGCCAGGTGGCCGTCTCCGAGGGCATCGCGGACGAGGACGGCACGCCGATAGCGGAGGTGCTGGCGTTGAAGCTGGGCAAGGAAGTTCATCGCGACGAGTATGGCCACGTGCAGCTGTCCGGCACGGGCGTGCTGGGCGATTTCCTTGCCGACTATGTGAAGGATAAACTCGGCGGCGAGGGAGAGAACAAGCTCCGCGTCCGGGCGGACACCTTCGGATATCTGCAGCGGAGTTTTGCCGGATACGCCTCCTCGGTTGATAAGGCCGAGGCCAGAATGGCCGGGCGCAAAGCCGCCGAGCTCGCCCTGAGTGGAGATATCGACGGCACGGTGATTTTCGATCGCCCCGAGGGCGGCCCTTACGAGGTGCGGTGCAGACGGGGCGAGCTGAAGGATGTGGCCCGCCATACCAGGGAGATGCCTCGCGAGTACATCAACGAGGCGGGAAACGGCATCACGGAGGCCTTCCGCGAATACGCGATGCCTCTGGTCGGTGATCTGCCTGTCATCGGCAAGCTGATGTGAGACCCTAGGCCCCGAACTTCTCGAGCTTTCCCGCGTGGGCCATCGCCAGGGGCAGCAATTCTTTGGCAGTGATGGTCCCGATCTGCCCGGCGCGGCAGGCGATCTCGTTGAAGGCCTCACCGTCGCCGCCGCGAAGGTGAGGCGCGCTCATCAGGACGGGCACCGGATGCCAACTGTGAGCCTTCAGGCTCGGAGGCGTGGAGTGGTCGCCCGTGATGATCAGCACTTCGGGCCCAGCCGCCAGCAGCACCGGCAGGGCGGCGTCCATCTCCTCGATCCGGGCGATCTTGCCCGCCAGGTCACCGTCCTCGCCCGTCTTGTCGGTGTACTTGAAATGGGCGAAGATGAACGTGTAGTCGGCATCATTCAGAAGTCTCGCGGTCTCGGCACATATATCGGCGGCCGTCGTCGGCTCGGCTGCCACCTCCATGCCGACCAGGCGCGCTACGCCGCGATACATCGGGTAACCGGCAACGGCGGCGGGTTTCAGCTTGTATCGTTCGGCGAAGGTCGGCCAGTCGGGAAACTTCGCGAAGCCTCGCGTGAGGATCATGTTTGCCTGCGGCTCATCGGCCAGAATCTCGCGGACCTGGGCTATGACGTTTTCAGCTACCCCGGCCGCCCTTGACCCGTCGTGTGGCGGCCGAGTCGCCGAAAGCGGCGGAACACCTACTGCCTGTGGATCGGTATCGCCTATATCGTCGTCCAGGCCCTCGCCGCGGAGGACCAGCAGCGCCCTGTGCTCGGCCACCGTCTCAAGGAGAACCTCCTGGACGCCTTCGGGTGTGGTGATCTTTTGGCGGATCTTCGCCAAGAGGCGTATGTTCTCATCGTTTCCGATTCTGCCGGCCCGGCGATCGGTTACGTTGCCGTCTGCGTCGATGGTGCAGAAATTGACCCTCGCCGCCACGTCGCGCTTCTCCAGCGGAAACTCGATACCCATCGCGCTGAGAACGCCGCGCCCCACCTGGTAGACCAGCGGGTCGTAGCCGAACAGCCCCAGGTGCCCCGGGCCGCTGCCGGGCGTCACCCCCGTCGCGATCGGCAGAGACTCACCCAGTGCGCTGCGTGCGGCCAGGGCGTCCAGGTTGGGCGTGTTGGCCTGCTGAAGGGCCGTGCCGCGACCCTCGTTGTCGCAGTCGCCGACGCCGTCCATCACCAGCAGCACGATTCGCTTGTCGTTGGCTATGGCCACCGAACTGATCAGGTTACCGTACGTGTCTTCCATCGTGTCTATTCCTTCCGCGGGATGCACCCTCATCTCGTTACTGCTCGCCCAGCCACTTGAGCCATTTGTCCAGTCCGTCGCCGGTCTTGGACGACAGCTCAATCAGCGGGGCCGCCGTGTTCAGCTTCGACAGGTCACCTCGAACCCGGCTGATGTCGTAATCCAACACGCCCAGAAGGTCAACCTTCGTAAGCAGTATCGCCTGAGCCTGATGGAACAGAACCGGATACTTTGCGACTTTGTCGTCGCCCTCCGGTATCGACAGGAGCACCACGCGGAGGTGCTCGCCAAGGTCGAACGCCGCCGGGCAGACCATGTTTCCAACGTTCTCGATGAACAGATAGTCGATTCCCTCCAGGTCGAGGGTCTTGAGGCCCACGGCCACCTGGGTGGGCGTCAGATGGCAGCCGCTGCCGGTGTTGATCTGCGTTACCTGGATGGCAAGATCGCCGAGCCGCTCGGCGTCCCGAGTGGTCTGAAGGTCGCCGACCAGCACCGCGCAGCGCTTGGCGGGCGACACCGCCGGAATGGTCCGCTCCAGCAGGGACGTCTTGCCGCTGCCGGGGGCGCTCAGCAGGTTGATGCACACCAGGTGGGCCTTGTCCATGCGAGCCCGGTTGTCGCGGGCGACGGCCTGGCCGGCATCGAGAACGTTCTGGACTACGTCAATTTTCACGGGCTGGATGCTCCCTGCCGGACCTCGCACGAAACGCTCTTCAGTACGATATCGTTTCCCGCCGTAATCTCAACGTCCGCTTGCTTGCAGCGCGGGCAGAGGAAGTTATCAATGGTCGGCTCGAAGGCCAAGCCGCAGTCGCGGCAGGTAGCCTTGATGCCGGTTTCGATCACCGTCATCGCGGCGCCCTCGGCCGGCGTGCCTTCGCTGATCACCTCAAAGGCCGTCCGGAGGGCCTCGGGCACCACCTGCTTCATCGGGCCGATCTCCACAACGAGCTCCTCGATGCGTTCGGCGCCGTGCCGGCGGGCCGCCTCCACGGCACACCTGAGAATACCACTGGCTATCGACATCTCGTGCATCGGATGAGCTCTGAATGGGGTCCTGCCGCATTCCGGCGGACCGGACAAACAATACAGCCGCAGTATAGCCTCATTATCCGCGGCGGGAAAGGCGCTGGCCCGGCTTGGCAGCGTCAATATTGGGGCCTCGGACCACACCGGGGGCCTACACGGCGCGAGCGGTCGAATGACAAGGATAAGCCGCCAGGAGCAGACGCGTCAGAGTCGTGGACCCTACTGATCGGACTTCATCCGCTCGTTCGCCAATCCTAATTTCTCCTTGATCGGAGCTAACTCGATTTCGGCTTCCGCCTGATAGGTGTTGCCGTCTGCGTCCACTCCGGTAAAAGCCCATTTGGTGCGCGCGGATTGAGGCGTAGAGCCCCCATGCCAGTTCGGATCACACGCGGCAACGCCTCCCGGCTGAATCCATCCATCTGTGATTGGATCGCCTTCAGTATACCACCTCGTGAAATCTTGCGAGGTGAGCTTGCGCCTCAGCACATTGTTGGGCACCCATCCTCCTTCAATCAGGGAATAGCCTTCGAATGTGGCGATTTGAATCGGCCGAGAGGAGTTGTTCCTCACTTCCGTGCGGTAGTACCACATGAAGGGAAATGGGTTCTCGGGGAATGCCTTGGACTCGTGTATATCACACGGATTAGGCAGGTGAGTGGCGACGAGCTTCGGCTGTGCTGGCTGTGGCGATCCGGTGTCGTGGCGGCAACCGAGCAGACCAGCCAGGACGACCGACGTGATCGTGATTGTGAGAAAGAATTTCATCTTCGCCTTGCCAAACAAGTATTAGCCGTCAAAAGCGCGGCGTATCACGCGGGCGACGATCACGGCTGCCATGGCTCGCGATAAGGCCGGTAGCGCATCCTATTGGCAACTTCGTCGCCGATGAACTGCTCGGCTTTCGGGTCCCACTTCAGCTTGCGGCCGAGGGTCATGGCGATGTTGCCCAGGTGGCACACCGACGCCGAGCGGTGGCCGACCTCCCCGGGAGCCGCGTTCAGCCCCCTCGTGCGCACGCACTCAAGGAAGTTGCCCATATGTCCGCCGCGAGATTCGTACAGGCGAATGTCACCCGGGCCGATCGGTGCGCTCAGCATCGACTTTGGCTCGCCCGAGAGGCGCTCGGCGTCGATCCAGCCATCCGTGCCGAAGAACTTGCACCCGCTTCCGCGGTGGGTGCAGCGCAGCTTCACCCCGTCGGCGTAGGTGTACGTCAGATCCACCTCGGCAAACGTGTTGTGCAGGCCCTCAAACGCCTTGCCCGTTCCTTCTATCTCCACGGGCCCGCTGTCGTCGGCCCCGATTCCCCACTGCGCCACGTCCAGGAAATGGGCGCCGAAGTTGGTCATCTCGCCCCCGGAATAGTCTCGGACGAATCGGAACTGGTAGTGGCAGCGGTTCGCCTGGTACGGCTCCCACGGGGCCGGCCCGAGCCACATCTCGTAGTCCAGCTCCTTGGGAACCGGCTCGGGCTTGTGTGGAACCGCCCGGCTCGGGCGATATCCCACGCCCACCTCAACCCGCTTGAGTTTGCCAATCAGCCCGTTGCGCACCAGTTCGCACGCCCGGCGCTGCTTGCCGCCGGATCGCCGCTGGCTGCCGCATTGCAGGATGCGGCCGTATTGCTGCGACACGTCGGACATCGCTCGCCCCTGGGCGATGGTCAGCGTCATGGGCTTTTCGCAGTAGACATCCTTGCCCGACTTCATCGCCGCGATCGAAATCGGCGCGTGCCAGTGATCCGGAGTGGCGACCACAACGGCGTCGATGTCGTCGCGGGCCATTACCTCGCGGAAGTCGTTGTATCCCACCACGCCCTTGAAGCTGCCGCTCTTGATGCGGTCCGCGTATTTCTTGTTCGCCGCGGCCAGACGGCTGTCGCGAATGTTGCGGTCGACGTCGCAGATAGCCACCACCTGCACGTCGCTTCTTCCGAGCAGTGATCTCAGATGGCCGTTGCCCATCCCCCGCACGCCGATGCTTGCGATGTTTATCCGACTGTTGGCGCCGGTGCTGGCGGCCGCGCCCGCAGCGGAGCAGCGAATCAGACCGGGAGCAACGATTGCTGCAATGCCGGCTCCCTTCACGAATTCCCGCCGCGTTATACCGTTTGTCCGGGCCATGTTTTCTTCTCCTTTACATGCCTCAAGTATGTGCTTGCGGCAACGTATGTCAACCCCCGGAACGTGGGATCGAAACTCTGGAGCCGCAGCGGGGCCTACCAGAATTTCCACCAAGGCTTCGCAGGCTCGGGTCTTGGCTGGCCAAGTCCGGCTGGTGACTGGCCGTACTTTGCCCACAGTTTTGGGAACCGGCCTTCAAGCACGGTCTCATCCTCATCCCATGGTTCACCTGTTGGATCTGCCGGACCAGAAGCTTCCGGCTCCGGCAGCGATCCTGTCTTCTGTTCATATACCGTTGTGGCTGGATAAGCGAACCCCTCAAAATAGAGACATTCCACCATGTCTCGGGCGAGCTCTGCGAGGGTATCGGGGGAAGATGCGGCGCGTTCGAAAATTTCCTTCCCCATGGATATCAGTGAACTTCGAAAATCCATGAACCCGTCGTCCGAGCATCCGCCCTGGATAACGTAGGCCGCTCCCCACAGATCCCAGGTATAGGCCTTGTCCATCATGGAGTCGAAAACTCGTGAGAATGCGAGGACTTGCTCCGCATCCAGTGGCTCAAGGTATTTTGTCAAAAGGTCAACTTTAGCATCCATGTCTCCCGCGGATTGCTCGTTTACGTCAGCAATGATCTGCCAAAATTCGTCCGCTTTCATGTTTTTCTCCCCATATGAGAAGTATTAGACAGATTACGCCCCTGGGGCCCCGACGCCTTGGGCATCTTCGATCTTGTCTGCCTTTCGAGCCTCGGCCTTCACTGGTCAGGGTCGGTCCCCTGGTTACGTGGTTGCGTTTCCACGGGCTTGTAATTGAAACCGACGTTAGCCTGCAGCACACCCAGTTCCCTGCAGATGGCAATTGCCTTTGCGACGTGACGGAATTCCACGGACTGATCGCAGCGAACAAGCACCTTTTGGCCGGGGTCCTCTGCCACGGCGCGGCGGATGACTGTTCGCAGGTCTTGGTCAGATAGTTCCTTGCCGCTGACACCGTAGCGCCCATTCTTCCGGACAACGACGGTCAGGAGGCGGCTGCGGCGTGATGCCGGGTTGTCGGCGGCGGGTTGCTTGGCGGGCTGAGACCACATCGATGCCATCTCCCAGATGTCGATTAATTCTGCCGTGCAGGGGCCGCTCTCGGCGAAGAGCTCGATTCCCTGGGCCTTCGGATCCAGATACGCCACCTTGGTGACGGCGTTGCCGTTGACATAGACCTCCACGATCGACCGGTCGACGAAGATGCGCATCGTCACCGTCGCTCCTTCCTTCAGGTCGCTTGTCATTCGGGTGTTGGCGATGCCGAACTCGCGCTTGGCCGCGTCGTACCAAACCGGCAGGGCGGTCTTGCCATCGGGCGAGACGCGCACCTTCACGCCGAAGCGTTTGGCCTTGCCCGGCTTGAACGTCGCGACGATCTCCAGGGCATCGCCGGCCACGCCCTTGAGCAGGCCCTTCGATTTGGGAGTAACGCTGAGGTTGCGGAACTGGCTCTTCTTGCCGCGGAGCACCTTGAGCTCGGGGATCGGCTCCTGGACGAGCCGCCCGCCCGCGACGGTAATCACCCGCGGGATCGAATGGGCACCCTGCCAGTACGGCACGGCCTTCGTCGGCGAGGGCGGGTTGCGGACCCATCCGTGCATGATCCGCCGCGAGGCGCCGCCGGGCCCCTTGTCGTCGACCATGTGCGGATTGAACGAGTAGTAGTTGCCCGGGTCGGCCGACCGCGTCTGCCGCTTGTCCGGCGTGAACGTCATGGTTTTCTTGTCGTACGAGCCCACCCAGTACGGATTACCCCCCACGCCGATCATCAGCACATACTTGGCGCCCAGCGGCACGAGATACGGCAGCTCCCAGTAGCGCCCGGGCGGGCCCGAGTGGATCGGCTTTTGCAGCGTCCATTTCTCCAGGTCGCTCGAGGTCCACAACCACGCCGCGCCCTTGCCGTCCTTCGTGCCGCCGATGAGCTGATACCACCTCTGCCCGTCCTTCCAGATCTGGGCGTCCCAGTGCACCGGCGACTTGGCGTTGGGACGCTGCTTGTTGTCCATGACCATCTTCTTTTGCCACGTCACAAAGCCATCCGTGCTGCGGGCAAGCATGCCGTAGGTTTCGCGATGCCCGGCTACGTTGCCGGTGTACAGCGCCGTCGGGATGCCGCGATCGTCGATAACCATGTTCCCCGAGTACGCGCCGCCCCGGTCGTGCTTGGAGTCCGGCCAGATCGCAACCGGCCAGTCCCGCCAGTGAACCAGGTCGCTGCTGACGGCGTGTCCCCAGCATATCTTGGCCCGCTTGCCGTCTATCATGGGGGAGAACTGGTAGAACAGGTGGTATCGGCCCTTGTGGTAGATCACGCCGTTCGGGTCGTTGATCCAGCTTTCCGGCCCGGTGAAGTGGTAGATCGGCCGGTGCGGGTCGTTTGCGATCATCCACTTTCGCAGCGCCATCGCCGCCGCGGAGAACGTCTTAACATCCTTGCTCCGGATCACCTTGCGAAACTCCGCCGCTTGCTTCGGGAGGGTGGCGCCGGCAGCAGCGGCCACGGACAACAGCAGCAGTGCGGCGAAATAGCACAGTCTCATCGTAAGTCCCTTTCGCTCTTTCCCCGCCTTAAGGCGTGGCGGTCAAAGTGAGCTTCAGGGCCCAATCGGCCTTGGACTTGGCCTCGCCTCCCGGGAACGCGGGCAGGGGGCCCTTGCCTTGGGCATCCGCAGCCCAGATCGTGCCGGCCTTGCCAACCCATTTGCCGGTGCGGGGGTCGAACCATCGAGCCGCATACTTGCCGCCGGGCTTGGCGCCGGACAGCACCGCTTGCGGACAATCCTGCTCGAAGTACAGCAGGAAGAGCGCCTTATCAGCCGTGCGGGCGCAGTAGGCCCAGCCGATGCAGCTCTTGGGCTTGCCGTCACGGCCCGGTGAGACCAGGTCCGCGGAAGGCACGAGCTGCTGGTATTTCGCGCCCTCGGAAAGAATGAATCGCTTCAGGTGCCGCATCTGGTCCGCCGACTGCCACTGGATGACCTTCCAGATGGGATACTTTGAGGCTTTCTCCACCTCGCCGCTCCACATGCCGCCTCGCCATCCGCCGGCGCCGTAGATGTGTCCGCCCAGGCCGCCCGACAGCACGCTGCCATACATGGCCGAACGGCAATACAGGGCGGCCTTCTCCGTCCCGCCCTCGGCATCCAGCATGCCGTCGTAGTAGGGCTCACCGTTGATGCCGGGCACCGGCGGCGTGGCCTTGAAAATCTCCGTCAGGTAAGGATACAGATCGTGCGTCCGCCGGTTGCCCACCTGATGGAACTTCAGCCACTTGGCTTTGTCCACGTGGCCCCAGTTCTTAAGCGACGACGGGTTGGAGTTCGTGCTGGCCAGCGTGCCGAACGGCGGCGCGCCGTACTTCTCGATCACCTTGTTGGCTGCTACGTTCCAGTCCTTCGGCGGGATGCTCTGGGCGGGCGTGTCGAGGTGGATGGGGCTGAACAGGCAGATGTTGGCCTGGTAGCGGCTCCAGACGTACTGAATGTATCGCGTGTAGGAGTCCGGCCAGGGGTAGTACTTCTTCCACGACTGGCCGATGTCGCGGCGGGCGACCTCAATGAACGGAATTATCCCCTGGGCGTTCAGGTAGTCGATCTTCATGTCCATGCCGTGGAAGTACGCGGGGTTAATCCGCTGGAGGTCGGGGATGATCTTCTCATAGCCGGGCACCTTGCCCGGGAAGGCAAACGCGCGCTGCCCCGCTTCGTTGTGCATGTCCTTGGCGCTGTTGGTGCCCGCCTGGCCCCACGCCGAACGCAGCACCGTACCGTCGGCCATCTTCATGCCCCGCGGCTTGCCGTCGTTTGCCCAGTTGGGGAAGGCGGCAATCATGGCGAAGCAGTTGAACTCCTGTTTGCGGCGAAACCTCACGTAATCCTTGAAGCCGGCCTTGGGTCCGAGGGGCCGGGGCTTGTCGTCGTCGTACCACCGGTAGCGGAACGTGGCCGTGGCCCACCACGTATCGCCCACCAGGAAGAAGGGCGTGCCGTCGGCGTACTGGAAGGCATGCCCGTTCGGCGTGGTGCGTGTCATGCCGCGCCGGTTGGGGTTCTCGGCCTTCTGCGCATCGGTCCAGGCCACAGCGGTAAAGCTCCCGCTGACGCCAGCCAGGCCCGCGTCGGCCGGCTTGGAACCGCTACGCCACTTCCACGTGCCGGGCCGATTCGCCAGGACGCGCACGCGCAACGTCTTGCCGCCGTCCCAGAAGCCGTAGCATCTCTTCTGGAAGCCGGGCCCGCTCAGGTCAACCCAGACCTCGACGTCCGTATAGGGATTCTTGTATGCCTTGGCGGCCTGGAGTGTGATCTCGACCTTCTCCCAGACGCCCACGGTCTTGGCGGGCGCGCCTGTTGCCATACTCGGCAGGATGACCCAGAAGCACAGCATCGCCATGCTCCGTCGGCACCTGCCGCCTGATTTCGCTGTCCGTCGGATTAGTGTTTGGTTCATTATGTTCTCCTAGAGACCTTTTCCCCCATTTTCGCGCAAGAAGCAAGGGCCCGTTCCACGCGGGAGCCGGCCCTTTATGTACTGCACGTGGAAGATTGCCGCCCCGCCGCCCGCAGGATACAATCGGAATCAGAACCGGGAAGCTCCTTGCCCGGCTTATCGACTGTGTTTGGGATGGGAGGTGTGAAATGACGGATGCCATGCATCGCGGGCCGACTTGGTCGAGACGGGGGCTCATCAAGGCTGCGGCGATCGGTGCCGCCGGCACGGCTTTGGGGATGACAGAATCGCGCGGTAGCGCCGCACCAAAGGGTGGCAAGGCCCCGAAAGCCGAGGGCGTGAAGGTGATCAACCCTCAGGGACGAGTGCCGCTGTCGTTCGTCATCGACGACTCGACCTGCCTGGTGAACATGGGCCGCTTCTGCATGCCGCAGTTCGCCGAGGCACACCCGACCCGGACGATCTACAAGAAGCCGTGGAAGAAGTGGCCGCGAGAGATTCCCGACGCTTTCGTCCGCGAGTTCGGACAGTGGTGCGCCGAGCATGGGGTCAAAGGCAAGTACAGCGTGGTGCCGTACCCAGCCTGCGTGGGCTGGCTGGACCGGGAACTGCCCGGGTGGTCGCGGCGGGAGCTATTGGACAGCCTCAAGCTCGTCCGCACCCTCATGCTCCCGAACTGGGACATCCATCCCGAGATGATCACGCATACCCGCGTGATCGACATCCGCACCGGGCGGCCGTTCGCCAAGATCAGTTCGGCCACCATGGAGAACTCATACCCGCGGGTCAAGAAGAGCGTCGACGAGCTGGCCGCCTACATCGCCTACGCGCTGCGGATCCTGAAGAACTGCGAGATCCCCTGCGAAGGCATCACGACGCCGGGCGGGTTCGGCAACATGGTAAAGTCCGAGCTGTCGCAAGCCGTCGGGCAGGCCGTCAGAGACGTGTTCGGCGCCAAGGTGCCCCATTATTTCAAATACGTCTCCGGCGGCAAGGAGAGCACCCAGCCCAAGCTCGAGCACGTGAAGGGCGCCGAGACGGATAGCCCTCAACTCGTGGTGAACGTACCGGCCGGCACGGGCGACTGGTTCGGCGGCTGGGACGGGGACCGCAAGCCCGAAGGCGATCGCTACGCCAACCGGGACGCTACGAGCGGGCGGATGGTCGAGCTGATAAAGCGCGGCGAGCCCGCGGTGATGCTCTGCCACTGGCCGGGCATGTACACCCAGGGCACCAAGAAGGGCTTCGAGGCCCTCAAGAAGGTCGTCGTCGCGCTGGCGGGGCGTTTCGGCGATCGGACCGTCTGGATGAAGATCAGCGAGATTGCCCGGTACTGGGCGGCGAAGGAGCTGACGCGGATCGAGCGAAAGGGCGGCCGTGTGACGCTGGCAGCGCCGTTCGCCAGTCCGCGGTTTACCGTCAGCATTACAACCGACGGTGATGTGCGGCCGGCACTCAATCACAAGGGCAAGCGCATCGCCTTGGACAAGGTGGCCAATCTGCGCGACCTGAAGCCGGGCAAATGGCTGCAGCAGGAGAAGACCGTCACCGTGTGTTTCGACCTGCGGCGCGGTGAGTCCGTGCTGAACCTGGCGTGAAAGCCGGCCCTCTCCCCGACAATCCCCCTCGTGTTTCTTATTGTAGCGGTATTACGAAATGTGCTATAATTATTATCGCCGGACCTGGGCCATGCCCACGCCCGGCAGCAAACGGAGACCGAAATGTCCGCCGCCCTGGCCATGCACATGCCGGACTCACTTCTGAGCCCCGGTGTCGCCGCCGTGACGATTGTTGCGGCGCTCGCAGCGCTGCTGCTGGCCGCCAGGACGGCCAAGACGGTAGAGGGCCGGAAGGTCCCACTGATGGGCGTCATGGGCGCGTTTGTATTTGCGGCCCAGATGATCAACTTCCCCATACCCGGCATGCCGGTCAGCTGGCACCTGTCGGGCGGCGTGCTGCTTGCGATTCTGCTCGGCCCGTCTGCCGCCATCGTGACGATGACCGCAATCCTGATCATCCAGTGCCTGCTCTTTCAGGATGGCGGGCTGCTTGCGCTGGGCTGCAACATCATCAACATGGGCGTCGTGCCGTGCCTGCTCGGCTGGTGGACCTACCGGGCCGTCGCGGGCAGGGGCGGGCGATGGCGGCTGTTTCTGGGCGTGTGGACGGCGTGCGTGGTGGGCGTGACGGCCGGTGCGGCGCTGGTGCCGCTACAGGCCTCTGTTTCCGGGGTGCTTCCGATCCCGCTGCTGCATTTTCTGACGGTGATGGTGGCCCTACATCTGGCGATCGGCCTTGGCGAGGGTTTGATTACTTTCGCCGTGCTGGCCTACTTCCGCCGGGTGAGGCCGGGCTCGGTGAGCGCAGCGGCCAGCGGCGGCGGGGCGGGCAGGCCCAGGCGGGCGTTGGCGGTGCTGGTCGTGGCGGCGCTGCTGCTTGCGGGCGTTGTCACCTGGTTTGCGAGTCCGCACCCGGACGCACTGGAATGGGCGAGCAAGGGGACCGTCAAGGAGCCGTCGAAGATCATTGTTGGAGCCGACGACTTGCAGGCCAGGTGGGCGCCGATGAGCGACTACACAAAGCGTCCGGCACCGCTGGGTCAGCTCCCGGCGGATGAAGCCAAAGCCCGGACGCAGGCGGCTTACCCGAACGTGGACGGGTGGGGGTCACTGGCGGGCGTCGTCGGGACGGGCCTGACGTTGGGGATCGTGTACTTTCTGGCCATGATGCTGAAGAAACGCAATGGGAGCGGCGTGGACTCGTAATCGGCGATCGTTGCCCAAAGCTCCAGTGATGCCATGCACCACAGCCATATAGACCGTTTTGCCCAGGGCGACAGCCTCGTGCACCACCTTGACGCCAGGGCCAAGCTGATCGCCGTGCTGGCCTACACCGTCGTGCTGATCTCCTTCGATCGCTACGCGGTTGTGGCGCTGGTGCCGATGTGCGTGATGCCCCTGGCCATGATGTGGGTGGGCGGCGTTCCCGTCTGGTTTGCCCTGCGGCGGGTGGTTTTTCTCAGCCCGTTCATCGTGATGGCCTGCGTGGTGAGCCCGCTGTACGACCACAGCCCGCAGGCGGCGGCATTCGGACCGTGGCAATTCGCCATTACCGGCGGATGGCTGACCGCCGCGGACGTCGCGCTGAAGTTCACCCTCGGCGTAATGGCCCTTACCGCGCTGACGAGCACCACGCGGTTCTCGTCGCTGCTTCAGGGGATGCGGAAGCTGGCCGTGCCCAAGCTGCTGGTGGTAATGCTGGGCCTGGTGTACCGTTACATCTTCGTGCTGATAGATCAGGCGATGCGCGTGCGCCGGGCGCGGGATTTTCGCGGTGGGGCGCGATCGCCGCTGCGGCGAAAGCTAGCCGTGGCCGGCAGCGCCATCGGCTCGATGTTCGTCCGGACCCTCGAGCGCGCCGACCGCGTCCACCTGGCCATGCAGGGGCGGGGATATCGGGGCGAGATTCGCAGCCTGGGGCCGCCACGGTTTAGCCCGGCCGACGCGGGGGTGCTCGCCCTCGTGGCGGGATATCTGGTCCTGTGCCGATGGGCCTACCCGAGGATGCTCTACTGACACCATGACCGACATACTGGAAATCGAGGATCTCCACGTTACGCACCATGACGGCACCGAGGCGCTTCATGGCGTCTGCCTGACCGTTGCCCGCGGCGAAAAGGTGGGCCTCATCGGGCCAAACGGCGCGGGGAAGACCTCACTGCTGCTGGCGATCATGGCCGGTGTGTCGGCACGGGGGCGAATTGTGGTGGACGGCACGCAGCTTGTCCGTGGGACGGCCGACCAGGTGCGAAGCCGCTGCGGCATGACGTTCCAGGACGCCGACGACCAGCTGTTCATGCCAACCTTGCTCGAGGATGTGGCCTTCGGGCCGCTGAATCAGGGCCTGACGCCTGAGGCCGCGAAGCAGCGGGCCAAGCGGGCCATCGCCGCCGTGGGCCTTGTGGGGCTGGACAGCCACAGCGCGCACCACCTTTCGGGCGGGCAGAAGCAAAACGCGGCCTTGGCGACGATACTCTCGATGGAGGTTGATCTGCTTCTCCTTGACGAGCCGGGCGTGGACTTGGACGCCCGCTCGCGCAGGCGGCTTGTAGGCATCCTCGGCGGGCGGGACGAGGCTATGCTGATGGCTACGCACGACCTCGACATGGTCGGCGCCCTCTGCTCGCGGGCTGTGCTGCTCGACGAGGGACGCGTTGTGGCCGCCGGCGATTGCCGCAAAATCCTTGACGATTCAGACCTGCTGCGCGAGCATGGTCTGATCTGAGGATTCAGCGATGACCAAAGGCGAAAAGATTGCGGGTGTCCTGCCTTCGCGGCCGCGGTTTGAGTTACTGCGGCCCTCGGGGCTCATCGTTAACGCGCCTGCCAAGATCAATCTGAACCTGCTGGTGGGTGCCAGAGGCGATGACGGGTATCACAGCCTGGACTCGCTGGCGGCCAAAGTCACGTTCTATGACCGGATCGAGTTACGCCCGCGGGATGACGGGGCCATCAAGCTCGAATGCGTGGGGTTCGATTGCGGACCGAATGAGGATAACCTGGCGTTGCGTGCGGCGCGGCTGGTGGCGGGCGGACCGGACGCAGGCGGCGTGGACATTACGCTGGCCAAGAGTATTCCGCCCGGCAGGGGCCTTGGCGGCGGGTCGTCGGACGCTGCGGCGGTCCTTGCCGGCCTCAATGATATCTGGAAGCTCGGCATGGGGACGCGGGAGCTTGGGGAGCTTGGAGCCGAGCTCGGCAGCGACGTGCCGCTTTTGCTGGGCCCGCCGGCGGCGCGAATGACCGGACGCGGCCAGCACATCGAGCCTGTCGACGTGCACGACTTCGTGGCGGTACTGCACCTGCCCGATTTTGCCTGCTCCACCACGGAGGTATACCGGGCGTTCGACGCAGGCCCTGAGGCGGCGGGGCGCCAACTGGACCTGGAGGTTCTCTCGCAGCCGCCGTCGCAATGGCGCGAGCTTCTGGTCAATCAGCTTACGGATGCGGCCTCATCGGTGTGCGACGGCCTGGAGCGCACCTTGGCGGCGATTTCGCAGGCCTTTCCGCATGCCCGCATGACCGGCAGCGGCAGCGGGGTGTTCATCCTGTGCGACGGCGGTGCGGAAGCCTCGGCGACCCTGGCGGCCATACCCGAGGACATCCGGCCTCAGTGCGTTGCAGTGCGTAACAACCCTTGGTAAGATACGCCGGTTCCGGTTTCCCAGACAGGGGCGAAAGATGCTGGCTTGTCTGAATTGTTCGGGGCAGCTGAATGAGTTCCCCACGCCAAGCGGCCCGTCGCTGGTCTGCCCATCCTGCGGTGCAAGGTCCCTGAGCATCGACCTGGTGAAGGAGCAAGTAGGGCCGGAGTTCCTGACACTGCTGGGCCAGAAAGTTCGCGAAGGTCCCAGCGGGTGCGAACGGGCCTGTCCGCACTGCGCCACGGCCATGCACGTGGTCGATCTGGTTAACATGGACCCTGGCGTGACGATCGACATCTGTGTTGGCTGCCGGGTTATCTGGTTCGATCCGGACGAGTATGAGAAGGTATACATGGCTGCTCGCGGCGAGGACGACCCCGACGCCGGCCAGGGGGGCGAGGGCTCTACGCTGTCTTTGTCCCGTCCGGACCACTTTTTGCAGTGGATACCGATTGCCCTCGGAATGCCCGTAGAGCTTGGGGGCAGCAAGCGTATCAGGCAGCCTTGGGTAACATGGGGTCTGACCGGGGTCCTGGTTGTTGTTTTCATCTTGCAGGCAGTCAGCGGGAATGTGTTCTGGGCGATTAAGAATCTGGGCTTTATGCCCAGCCAGTGGTCGCGGTATTTGGGAGTGACGCTCGTAACGAGCTTCTTTCTGCACGTATGGGTTCTGCACCTGGTAGTGAACGTGTACGCTCTGCTGGTTTTCGGCGACAACGTTGAAGACCACCTGGGGCGGATGTGGTTTGTTGGCCTTCTGGCTATGTCGCATGTAGCCGGAATGTTGCTGCACGCGATGCTTCCCGGTTCCCGAGAGATTCCCTGTGTCGGCGCAAGCGCCGGCATATGCGGTGTGATGGCCTACTACGCGATCGTGTTCCCCAAGGCCAAGCTGGGAATGCTTCCCAGCCTGGCCTTGGTCTTTGTCACGAAGTTCCGTTTGATCCGCATGCCTGCCGTCGTCTTCCTGGCGATGTACGTCGGCTTTCAGACGCTCCTAGCCGTCAGGGGCGGTGGCGGGGTGGCCTACCTGGCCCACCTGGGCGGCCTGGGCGTCGGGGCGATTGTGGGGGTAATAGTGACCAAGCGCAGAAAGATCCCTCTGAAAGAATAGCAGATCGGGGCTGGTGTTCAGCCCCGATCACTTGTCGTCATCGTCGGCCGTCCTCTTAGTCATCGCCCTCCTGGAGTGCCTTGTCGTTCTCAGCCAACGTGGCGCGCAGGAGGCTCAGCACCTTCTCATCCTCGCCCTGTGCCTTGTAGATATCTTTGAGCGTCATGCGGATCGCATTGCGCAGGCCGAGCGTTTTGGTCTTCTTCAACTGGGCTTCCAGGTCTTTGGCGACCTCCGCGGGCTTGCGGCGCACATCGTCCTTAAGCCCACCGATGGCGACCATCGACGCGATGACCTCGTTGAAGCAGGCCTCGCTCATTCGCTCCAGCAGCTCGAACATCGGGTCTATTCGTTCCAGCATTTCCCCGGGATTGGGGCCGGGCTTGAGCGGCAGGGGGCCGCGGTCTCTCTGCGCGATGAGCGAGTACGGCACGGCCAGCACCGCGGCAATCGCCACGGCCAGCACTATCACAACGGTCTTCTTGTGAGTCATGGTTGTTGCTCCTGTCCGGCGAGGAGGGAAACGATATCGTGGGGATGTCCCACTTCAGTCCGCCGGCCTCGCCTGCCGACGGCATCGTTACGGTCGGGATGTCAATGACAATACGGGAGCCTACGGTTGGATCGATGTCCGTCGGTATCGACAAGACAAACGTGGGACTTGGCGGTACAGAGGCCGCCTTCAAAGGCTTCTCAATCGGCCCCGCACCGGGTGGGGCGGTGCGGCTCGGCCAGAACGCCGTCGCAATCAGAATGGCCGCAGCCGCGGCGGCCGCCAGCGACAGGACGATAGCGCGGGCGGGCCACCTTCGGCGCACCGGCCATGCGCGGCCGGGATAGCGCGCGCCCGAGATAATCTGCGAAAGGGCGCTCATCTCGTCCAGGAGATCGCCGGATCGGCCTTCGGTTTCAGTGTTGTCGTCGCGTTTGTTCACGTCAGGTGTCTGCCCAGGGTTCATGGCGCTTCAGCTTTTGGCGAAGGCTGGCAAGGGCCGCGGAGACCGCCGCCTTCACCGTGCCCTCGGCACAGTCCATTGCCGCCGCCGTCTCACGAACGCTCATCTGCCGAAGGTAGCGGCAGGCGATCACTTCGCCCTGCCGCGGCGGCAGGGCCTTAATGGCATCAGCGAGCGGTCGCAGCCGGTCGGCCTGTTGGCCGCCGCCCGGCCCCGGTTCACGTGCAAGGGCCTCGATGTCGATGCCGCCCAGGTGGCCTCGCCGCTTGCGACGGAACTCCCGCACAACGTTCATCGCAATCGCCAGCAGCCACGGCCAGGCCTTGGCGCCGCTGCGCCAGCGGCTTCGCCCGCGATAGGCCCGGAGAAGCGTTTCCTGGACACCTTCTGCCGCGTCGGCGGCCGCAAGGCCGTGGGCCACCGCAAAACGAAACAGCTCATCCTGCTTTGCCAACGCGAGTCGGCCGAAGGCGTCATCGTCGCCGGCGGCGGCCCGGTCCATCAATCCGTCAATGTCGGCGGGAATCGGCGCCATTGCCTATCCTATATTGACAGCTGGTGACAAAAGGTTTACTCGAAAGTGGCGGCCGGACCCAAACACACGCAAGGCGTGGGTTGATTTTGAGCATAACCTATGCTATAAGAATACATAACAACTGTCGCGTGGGAACCGGCGACAGCCGGAGATCCGGGGCTGTGGCGCAGTTGGGAGCGCGTCTGCATGGCATGCAGAAGGTCCAGGGTTCGAGCCCCTGCAGCTCCATTCGACTCGCGTGGGCTGTGCCCACGCGAGTCGAATCATAGACGACGGTCCAGACTTCGATAGGGGTGCCTTTCCGATGCGACACTTGGGGGCGGTCGAGCGTCACCCGCCTCGAGATTGCTTTCTCTTCCCCTTGCCGCGCGGCTTCCCCTTGGAAGGTCGCTTGTCCATTGAGTCCAGGGCGCTGCTGGCCGCGCGGTCGGCGGATGACTTCGGCGCCGGCTTCTTGCCCTTGGCGGGCTTGCGGGGCGGCTGGGGTGCGGCGGGTCTGAGCTGCTTTGGAAGCAATTCCAGGATACGGGCAGCCGTGATCACCGAGTCGCTCAGCGCGTGTCGCAGTTGAATTCCACCTGGGATTTTGCCGGAGCGAATGGCAGCAAGTATAGCCTGAGGGGCGTAGGGCCCGTACTCGTAGTCGCCGGCAAGGACGAACCAGACATCCTTGCTCGCGGGTCGGTATCTGGTGGGGGCGCTGGGTGGCCGCGTGCTGGTCACGCCCCGCTCGATCTCGGGCTTATCCTTTCCGCCCGGCCAGTGCACCTTGGGTGGTGGGGCGGTGGCGAAACTCTCAAGGGCCTTCCTGGCCGTGCCGGCTTTCTTGCCGCGTGCGGCTGCCTTGCCGGTCTGGGGTGCGGCCTTGCGCCGTCGGCCCGGCTTGAGCCCTGCGGCGGTAAGTTGGCTCAGGGGGTCGGACGGGTCGACCTCTTCGGACTCGCCAGACGGTGCGGGTTCGGACCCGGCACTCAGGACAATGGGCAGATCACCGGAGGCGGTGGGCTCATCAGGCTTGCTGGGCTTTTCGGGCTTAGTGCGCTTAGGGGGCGAAGTAGGCCTTGAAGGCTCAACGTGCTCATCTTCGATAACCTCTGCCTTTGGCAGAGCAGCCACGAATATCTCGCTGCAGATCGGGCACCTGATCTTCTTGGTCAGGGCGGATTGTGGCGCATCCATTTGCCCGTGGCACCTTGTGCAGATGATTACCATGGTCCGATTCCGGGCGGGATTGTAGGGCGACGAGGGAGGCAGGTAAAGTAGATTTGCGCGGGCATGGGCCGGCTGCGGCGCAAAGCAAAGGCCCCGACGTTTCGGCCGGGGCCTGGTATACCGCAAACAGTGATGGCCGTCTTAGCTGCGCGTCGCCGCGCGGCTGCCCCGACGTAGGTCGGGACGAGGTTATGCTGACATAATGCCGGGCAGGTTTCTCTGCGGCGGGGGGTTAGTTTGTCCCGCCAACCGGCATCTAGATTATCCTCTAGAAAGGAGGTGATCCAGCCGCAGGTTCCCCTACGGCTACCTTGTTACGACTTAGTCCCAGTTACCGAGCTTACCTTCGGCACCTCTGAAGCGAGGCGACTTCGGGTACTCCCGGCTTCCATGACTTGACGGGCGGTGTGTACAATGCTCAGGAACACATTCACCGTAGCGTAGCTGATCTACGATTACTAGCGATTCCACCTTCATGGAGTCGAGTTGCAGACTCCAATCCGAACTGGGGCCGGCTTTTTCCGATTTGCTCCACCTCGCGGTATCGCGTCGGTTTGTACCGGTCATTGTAGCACGTTTGCAGCCCTGGGCATAAAGGCCATGAGGACTTGACGTCATCCCCACCTTCCTCCGGTTTAACACCGGCAGTCTCACTAGAGTCCCCGCCATTACGCGCTGGCAACTAGC
>SDBT01001590.1_pt1 | contig 40342 bp, 60 predicted proteins | sample 2277101 | NCBI WGS metagenome assembly SDBT01 (sample SAMN10404973, study PRJNA504765) | marine sediment metagenome | isolation source: marine sediment core GS10_PC15, 103 cmbsf | place: Arctic Ocean: Southern Knipovich Ridge | collected 2010 | reverse complement strand
TTTTAGTTCTTATCAATGTTCTATCTGAGGTATAAACCCGTTGCATTCTCCCAAAATTAGACGCTAGGTCATATTCTCTAGTACCAACAACTGTACTAAATGTCGCTGGATCAACTTCATTTTCTGGTAATTCGTACTGGCAATCAGCTTGAATCTTTGCATATCCTTGTAGCAAAAACTCGTTGAGTTCGCGATCCTTCCAAACCTTACCATTCGGATCAGTTTTCAACTCATCGCGTAAATCTATTCTTAATTCATCACGTTTCTTAGCCACAGTTATTTTTTAAGTAATATATCTTTTATTTCTCTAATATCTTCCTTTATATATCCGATGTCTGTTTGTATTATTGGAATCGGCTCCACCTGTACCTGTATATCGACAATATCCTTAGTATTGTCTTCTACCTGTGCAACTACGCCAGATGTTCTCCATGCAAACGTACCAACTGCAAATACTATTGCAACTAAGGTTCCGACCTTAATTTTCATTGAGTGTTTACTCAGAAACTCCTCCATTTTTCTTAGGTTTTAAATAACTATGCAAAGCGAGAACAGCGGTTATCAATGCCGCGGCCGCCTTTCCTACTTCTACTAGTAGATTAGTCAGGGTTTCAGCGTCTAAATTCTGTAATACGCCGAACATCCCTAGTACAAACAGTCCGCCACTTACTAAAGCCGCCCATAAACGCCTTTGCCGTAGCCATTTTAGTAATTTTTTCATGGTTTTATTGGTTATATTTTTGATAAAATGCTCCTGTTATGCCATTCATACTATTCTCAAGAACGATTGCATCTTCAGAATTCAATACGTCAGCGAATAATCTTAACTGATACATGAAATCATTATCGAACTGGGCCCCATCAAATATAAAAGTCTTAGTATCAATCTTTCCCGCTAAAATTGCTCCTATTTCATTAGCAAAATCCTTGTCATTTCTAACAAAAAGTTGTGCATATCCATATTCTTCTGCCTCATTGAGGGTGTTATTGTTTAAGTTGGCCTTGATATTTTCCTCATGTGAATTAGCCTCCTCTGTAGTTCCACAAAATACATTGTAGACATCATTACCTTCGTCAACTACCTGGTATAATACTTCCGCCTTGCAATCATCGACTATCATATCAAACGCCTCTCTAGCGTCTATTGCATCAGTTTTTGGAGTAGCTAAGAAAAGCAATGCAAGTATGCTCGCTATTCCTATACCTAAGACGATTTTATTCCATTTGTTCATTTAGTTGTGAGATTAATGTACTGTCTATCCCCCTTTCAAATCCTACCGATTTTCCATACAAGTACCCAGGAAGGAAACTAAGAGCCATCAAGACTAGCACGATTATTACGGTTTTTTTCATGTGTTATTGTTTAAAAAATTAAAGTTTATGAACACTCCAATCCTGATCGCCTATGGTGACATTATTGGTATTGTCCTCATTAAATATTCCTATCCAAAGAACATCTGTAGCCACTACGCTAATTATACGTCCATTAGCAAAGTTGAAAGCTCCACGATCGTTTGCGTTGGAAAATTTGCGATCCCTCTTTGCTTCAAGAGTTCCATTCTTAAATACTCCAAATTGAACGGTGGCTGCATTGGTCGCAATAAAACCGCTTGCACTGCATTGTACAATATAAGTACCAGCAGCACCCGCTCCGGCAACTAATTGGTCTGCTCTCGTCACAAATCCTTCTGTACCTGGATCGTCCACAAAAGCTCTATCAAGAGTAAAATCCGTTGCACCACCGACTGCTGTTACCTGATGAACAGTGCTGGTGGTTGTATTATAACCCCCCGTGGAACTACCTGATAAAGTGACGTAATCATTCACAGAAAGATTATGTGTCACACCTGTAATATTGGTTTTATTGCCAGAGTCTGCAGTGGCGAATGTAGCACCTGATAGATCAGTTCGCACACCTTCTACGAAAGACCAGTTACCTGAAAGTGTACCTGTGCTGGCATCAATAAAGCCATGCCATACATCAGCAGTATCTATTGTAGTTGCGCTGCCACTACTCACAGTCATAGCCGCAAATTCAGAAGTAATATCGACTCCTACAAGCTGATTATTTGTATCTATTATGGCGTAACCAGTATTTAGCGCAAACGCTGTGCTGATAAGTAATAAAAACGCAATAATAATTGCCGCTACGTTCGATTTGATAAAGTTTTTCATAGGTTTAAAGTTAATTAGCTGATCTTGTTTGTTCAATCCAAGCCTGTCCGTCTGCTGTAGTAGAAAGAAGCTTAAGCACTAAAATATCTTGTGCTGTACATCCAAAATCTCCACTGCCTGCTAATGCTATCGTAATATTAGTGCTTGCCGTTGCAGTTCCATCGTCTATGGTCACACTTTCATTACATATAAGAGTGATCGTACTTCCCTCTTGCCATCCAATATTTGAAATAAGATCAATCTTTGTTGTACCTGTTACTTCAAAAGCATTTCCGTCCGTAGGCAATAACAAATTCGTAGTACTCGCAACGTCTGTTCCCTGCGTTTCTGAAAATCTGTCTTCAGCGATAATCTGGCCCGGTATTCCAGTACTTACACGAGATCCAGTCCGAAATGTAATGTCTCCACCTTTAGCTGTTCCCCCTACTCCATTACCAGCTTGCATAAAAATATTGTCTCCATCGCCAATAGTTGAAATAACCTCAATATTCATGTCACTATCAAGAGTTGCATAATCATAATCCATCCCGTCTTCTGTTGCAAATCCGAAAACGACAGCACTCCCCCCTGCACTTCTATCTGCTTCCCAAGCCACATAATTGAAGTATGCTGACCCTGAAATATCAGAAGCGGAAGTGGTTATATCGCTTGCAAAACATTCTAAAGTATTCCCAACTGCGCTCATGCCTAAAGAAGTGAGTGAGCAACCATGTGCAGCCCCAGAAGCATCCATATTAGCCCAAGTAGGGCTTACATCAAATACTGTAATATCATCAACGGTAATTGTATCTTCATTTAAAACATTTCCAACGATTGTGAGATACCCATCAACAGCATTAGAGATCGTTTCGCCATTTTGGAATCGAATATCTGCTGTACTAATAGCACCTGTCATATTCATATCAATACCATAAGTGTACGCTGTGACATCTGCGCCCCAAGTGGTAGTTTTTAACTGGATACCAGCATCTTGAACTATGCCAGTTCCCATCTTTTCGTTATCAATTAGTAAGCTGATATTGTCATCGTCAACGGCGATTGTTGATTTGTTTCTGATGTGAAGCCCTATCAAGTTATCGAGATCTACTGGAGTTCCTTCTGTTTCTGTATCAATCAAAATGCCTCTCAATGTCTTTGTAGTAGAGCCAGTTTTAGCGATTGAATTCGCATATAACGAAGTAACAGCACCACCAAATAAACTATCATTAGATATACCTTGAGCATAAACTCCTCTAATGTCAGAAGTTGACGCTCCAATAGCCGCAGACTCTCCACGCGCTCTTAAGTTATTGAAAGTGCCAGACGTGACGGTTGTTGTTCCTGTTATATTGACCGCAGCAGCGCTTGCCGTTGCTGTGTCAAAATTAACATCTAAAGCTCCATTGGTTTGAGTTTGCCCTGAAGCGGTTAAAACAAACCTTTGTGCTGCTCCTGCTACAAACAAAAGATCGCCATTTGGAGAAAGCGTAATATCTCCGTCTGTTGTTGTGAAAGTAGCATCACCGGAACCATCCCCACTCATTGCGATTGTAAAAGTATCATCCCCTGCTTGTGCGCCATCAGTCATAATAAAATCACCTGTATCCAGGGTGGCAGTTCCCATATTAAAATTTCCATTCGAAACAGTGGCAGCCCCATCAAAGAAAGCCGCTAGATCATATCCAGAACTTATGTAAATTCCATAATCGTTTACCTGAGCATCTACTGTTGAAATATCCGCAAAAAATACAGCGGCATTTGCTGTTACAGTAGTAGCCGCAGATGTATCGTAAATTCCTCTAAAAACAGAACTCCACTCTTGGTTAGCCATATCTCCAGGCGTAACACTTCCCGAATAGGCTATATTCCCTCCTGTGTCTGCCGCTGCCCTCGTAACAACATTTGTCACCGCCTCATAGTCTGTTGTTGCAGTTGTCGTGTCCAAAGTCGAATCAATGTTTAAAATCTCTGTTCCTGTGAGTCTTGTTGTTGCGCCGTTCAAGTGTAAATATCCGCCCGATTTCGGATCGACTGTTAGGACATCAGTTCCACTGTCTATCTCAAGAAAGCCGAGCGTGTCGTCTGTGCTAAAAGCATAATCAATATCCAGTCGTGCGCTATTGACTACAAAATCAGCTACACCCGCACCAAACGTCAAAGCAACCTCTGTACCATCGGAGATGAGGTCAACATACTCAGTTGCACCATCTGAGTCACGAACACGAAGAATTGGGTCAGCACTAAGAACTTCAACCATTCCATCGGTCGAGTTCAAAACAATACTTCCATCACTTGTTGTGAATGAGGCATCGCCCAATCCATCATGCGAAAGTGCTATTGTAAGCGTATCATCGCCTGTTTCATCGCCATCCTGAAAAACGATGTTGGGTGCATTTACTGTTGCCGTACCCAAGTCAAAAGTGGCCTCTTTAAAAATATAAGCCAAAAGACTGTTGACCGTTATTCCAATCTCATCATCGCCAACTCCAGCAGTTCTATCGTTCGTCAAAGACGAATCGCCGTCTGTGTCCATTACGATAAGGTATCCATCCACATCAAAGTTACCGCTCATTGCTATCCCGCTGACATAAAGCGTTCCACCATAAATATCACCAACTGGATTAGTAACAGTACCTATGTCTGCTCCAATAGGATTTGTTTGTATAGCATCACCCTCTTTATGCCAATAGTTTCTCCTCAAAGATTCTGCAGAAACAGTAGTACTCAGGGTCAATAATAAGCACAATGCTATAAATAGTTTTTTCATTTTATATAGGGTTATTGTTAAAATTCTCCATGCTGAATTATACCAACAGCGTTTACCTCGACTGTAGCGTCATCAGTGGCATTTCTGATCATTTGTACTTTATCTAGCTCTTGTCCTTTTAATGTAATCACATCCCCTTCGAAAGCTATCGTACCGCTAGATACTGTTGGAGCATTTCCATCAATCGTATATCTAATATCTTTTGCCTGTACAACTAGAACACAGTAATTTGCTCCATCTATGTAATCAAAACCATCGGAGGCAGGCGAATCTGCCGCTGTAATAAATTCTTGAAGCGTTTTGGCAACAGTGCTGATAGTAAGAACCGCACTCGCTTTGCTTGGTAATTTTTGTATGATCATAGTTTATGGATTATTTTTTAGATTTTTTAACTATTTTCTTAAGTTTTTCTACTACTTTTTTAACTAATTTTTTGGCTGGTTTCTCTTTAACCTTCGGTGGGACTACTTCCACAGGTTTTTTCTCTTTTTCTGGCTCTATTTCCTCCTCTTCTGTTGGCTCTGGTGCTGGTTCTGGCGGTTCTTCTGCATCTTCTGGCTTTTCTTTCTTCTTGGTTGCCTTCTCTCTTTCAGCTATCTGTTCCTTTGTCCAACCATCTTTTAATAGAATACCAGTTCGACTCACTGGTACGTTCTTGTTTACCCTCTTTTCTGGCTCAGGTTCAGGTAATTTCAGAGATTCACCCTCCAAGGAAAGATATTTATCTCTCCAATTAGGCTCCTGTACTGTATCGACTAGGGTGACAACTCTTTTGCCTCCTACCTTTTCAAGTAATTTCATTTTCATTTTGATGGTGTTAAATAATCTTAGTCGAGGGGGTGATCGTTCACCCCCTCTTAAAGGCTATTTAGCCTCTTCGGGCTTTGCTGGCTCCTCTGCAGGAACCGGCTTTTCAGCCTTTTTCTCCTCGGTTTTCTTGTCGAGGAATGCCTGGAATTCTACGCCTACTTTAAGTTCGAGTAGTTCACAAACTTCCTCGTACTTACCATCCAGCTTGGTATGAGCTGCTTGTAGCTCGGAAAGGGACTTTTGGGCGGGCTTTAGCATTTGTTCAACGACACCTTCCCTGTCGTTGTTGTTTGCGTAAAGCTCCTCCTCAAGCTCCATTTTTCGAGCCTGTAGTTTCTCATTACTCATGGTATATGGTTAAGAAATAATGATTAATCAATTCTTATGAACTCTGCGAAGATAAATGCGTCCAATGTCGCGTCTGTGGTGATGAATATATCTTCACCAGCTCCAACTTCCCATTGTGCATCATCTATCTGAGCGGCGTTGTCTACGTCTGTGTCGCTTGCGGCTACTGTAACAGTATCAGTTATAGCTCCACTTGCGTTGTTTTCTATTTTCCAAGTACCACCATCGCCACTTGAGTTTATGCTCCATGCTCTTACTAGTATCATTTTATAAGGTGCGGAATCAACTATTTTCACCTGTCCAGCCTCATTACTTACATGACACCAGAATACGATTGGAATACTAGAAACGGCTGTCTCGGCAACTGGTTCTGCAACTGAATCAAGCTCTTCACCATTGACGTTGGTTAATGCATTACCAGAACCGTCACAATCGAAACTCTTGTTTGTCATGGTGTCGGTTGATGCTCTACCCATCATTGTATCTGTTGCACTTGGCATTGTATAGGTCTGTGCATCAGTACCAGCAAATGTCATAGTGTTTTGCAGAGTGATTGTTTTCCCTGCTGTGATAGTGACTGTAGTTCCTGCACTAGCTGTCAACGTAATCCCTTCGTAAGTCTTATTACTCAACGCCTCAGAACCGGCAAGAGTTGCAAGAGTACCTGTAGTCGGCAATGTGACAGTCGTTGCTCCAGCGGTAGTGATTCCTATTGTATGCGCCCCTGTCTGCGTCCAAGCACCAAGAGTGGTCAATGTTCCACCTAAGACGATATTACCGCTTATATCGATTGTCCTGTCCGTATCGTTGATCTTAACATTAAGCGTTTTCGCACCTGTCAGAGTTTCGTTTACCTTAAGAGTCATAGCATTCGCATCCCCACCTTTGAGGGCTAATGACGTTTGGTTGAAGGTTTTTAAACCTATGAAATTCTGTGCGAGTGTTAAAAACGCGAACGTATCATCTACGTTGGCAAAATCTGGGATGGATAATCCTGGGGCACCAACGGTCTGGGTGGTAGTTGTAACCGTGACATCAAAAGTACCACCTTCAATAGTAAATACTTGTGCCAATCCTGAAGCTATTCCCGCTGGAAGCGTAGCAGGGTCAACAAGTGTCCAAGCTGATGTTGCCGTAGCATATCTTAGTACATCCCCATCACTAGCCCCTGTGATCACTGCGAACTTCGTAGCACCCCTTTGGATAAGATCACCAGCTACGCCAGTAAGCTTTTCCCATGCTGCGGCTCCGAACTGAAGAAGATCTCCTGTTGCCTCAGAAGCAATCGTGAGATCAGTAACGGTAAATAAACCTGCCGCACTCATAGCTACATCTCCACTTACAGCTACAAATTCAACAGCAGTTCCGCCGGTATTAACCTTTAGAATCTTGTTTGCTGCGGCTGTAAAGTTTGCGGGCGTATCAGTTAAAGCTACAAAGGTAGTCACTCCTCCGCCTCCTCCGATGACATCGAAGTTACAAGACGTATTTGTACCTACATTTTCATAGAGTCCTGAGCTTCCCGTTGCCACATTGGTGTCTATATACAAGCATCCTTTAGCATAACCGGTAGCCCCATCACCTATGGTTTCTGTACCGACTGCCAAAAGGATATCACCATCTTTGTCAACACCATAGAATTCTATATCTTGACCATTAATGGTGGTTTTATCGCCTGTATATTTCACGAAAGGCGTTCCGACACCTCGATTGAATACCTTTCCTACATTTTGTCTGCTCATAATTTGTGATTGTTAGTTTGTAATCAGGACGGGGAGAAAAGAGCATTTTCCCCCGCCACTTACCTTATATTTTAGTCAAAACATTTACTGTTCTGAATGTATTTTCTCTAAACATCTTTAGTCCGTAGAACATACCTCTTTTAACGTACCTAGAGAACGCTAGAGGTCTTGGTGTTATTTCAACCATTGGTTTGATCTGAGCGACCATGTCTACTGGATTATCAGCACAAAAGAAGTTATTTGCAACTGACAATGTGGCTGTCCACTTATCTGTTGAATCGTTCAATGATTGACTTACTACAAGATTGCTTCTTCCTTTGTAAGTAAGAACCAACGTATCAAGAGCATTATCATTTACCACCGTTGCCCTATTTGTCAACTTCTTGTAACTCTGGTGTATCGTTGCCCATCCGACCTGATTAGAATCAGTTGTGCTTGGATTGTTGATCAATCCTGCGAGCGCCGCACGATCTGCATCAGCGGAAACTCCCACTAAGAAATTACCGGCAGTTGACCCGATTGTGGTTTTACCTGTGAAGGTAATTCCGTCAATCGTGATGGTGTCGTTATTTGTCATAGTCGTTACTATAGACAAACTCGCAGTAGCGTATATCTGATTAGATACATACAACTGATACCCCATGAAAGATAGGTTTAAGTTCCCATCCTGGAGTTTTTTGTCTCCAAGTTGAGTATCTCTACCTCCAAGGTACTGTTTGATCGCCTGAGCGAACCTAGGACACAAAACAGCCTTACGATTTGTAGAAGTAATATTCTGCTCTTCTAGCTTTCGATCAGCTTGAGCAAATACCTCAAGCACGTTAGTAGTAACAGGGACGATTCCAACACCATCAGCGGTATTAGTAGCAAGAACCCCGTTATCAATAGTAGAAGCTGCATTAGCTATCAAGGCTAGGACATCGTAATCCATCTTGTTGGACATTCTTTGCGCGTCTTTTGGCGCAACTTCGTTGGCAATCTCATATGCTGTTTGTACATCTTGGAATTTATCGTATTCCCTAGCTGCAGCAAAGAGTTTGTCAACTGTTAGAGACTCATTGGTTGGGGCGACATCTTCGACTGCGATATCAGACTGCGGTGTGTAAACCGAAAGTTCTTCATCCTGTGCATCGAAGTATGATTTTCTAAATGTATCACCCTTACTCAATACAGCCTCATATTGAGTAGAAGCTATGTATTTGTATGCATTGAACTTAAAATGTTCAATCTGCAACTTCTTAGCCCAAATCTCCTCAATAATTGGATCTAGTGTATTGCTCATATTAACTGATTTTTAGTCCACTGCTAAGGTTTTCCCTCCTATGCTTTCTTTTGCTTTTCCTTTTCGAACCTTTTGCTATTACCGAGTCCGACCTTCTCTTCAAACTTTTCAAGATCTTCAGCAGTCTCGACCTTATCGAGTTGCTCCATAGTCTTGTCGAGATTGTTAAGGTCTACGCTTTCATCGGTTGGCTTGTTCGGTTCTCCAACAACATCGCCGGATGGCTGACTAGGATCTTGGACTTTTCCCAGACTGTACTTAGCGACTAGGTCTGCATGAGACATTTCAGGATTATCCTTCGAAAGGTCTTTTAACAGAGTCTTGTGCTTAGCAAGTTCAGGGTTATCCACGACAAACCTGTCTAGCTTCTGATCTCCGACTAGCGCATCAACCGAGTCCTGCTTGGCAAACCCTGCTTTTTCAAGCGCGGGCATTAAAACAGTAACGAGATCTTGCGCTTCTTTCAACTTATCAGCTTCTTCCTGGCTAGGTTCAGCAGTTGGTTCTACCTTCTTTGCTTGCAAGCGCGATATCTCAGACTGAGCGTCTGCATTCATCTTGATAAGCTTTTCCGCTGTGACCTGTTGACCATTCGGCAACGTGATCAGTTGATCCCCTGTAGGCTCTCCTGGATCCGCTGCTGGATCTTTTGGAGGTTGACCAGAGGAAGGTTGACCTGGCTCTCCACCAGCTGGTGAAGGTTGACCTGTTGGCTCTTCCATAATACTTGGGTTAAGTAACTAAAGTCTGTGGAGGGAGGGAAGGTGAGAGTGGTCTGCCACCTTGTCTTCTCCACAGGGTTCAATCACTTAATAAATTTACAAGGAACGTTAGGAACTTATTCGCCATCCCGTGGCTTGCCAGTACTGTATTGCTGTAGTTCGGATCCACATTCTTTCCCTTTAATAGTAAATTCTTGATCTCCTCTAATCTATCGTTGTGTATGTCCATTTCCCTCTTAAAGAAGTCTACAATCTCTTTAAATCCCGGTGTGTTGGCTATGGCCGCTATGTCCTGCTTTTGCTTATCGTGCATCGCCTGGGGATCCATCGACTCTCTGTTCTGAGCCAATTTACGTTCATAAACCTTTTTGCGTATCCACTCTATGCTCATATTTATATTTTACCGGCTACTTCTTTTGTTAATGCCTCTGCCTCAGTTGGTATTCTTGCCGGCGCTTTCAACGCTCCTGGCGCGCCTGGTAATCCCGGCATCTGAGGATTCGGCATTGCCTGTGCTGATTTTAGGAACTTCATAGGATCTTTCTTTTCAAACGTATGTCCGATTTCTTCTAAGACTGGGATATAATCAACTTGTCTATCGCTACCGCTTGCCCGAAGCATCTCATCAACACCTTTTAGGATATTAAACCATCCTATTCCTTCTGCTCTTCGGTCTTCTATGTCGCTGTAAGAACTTGAATTAACCTCGACCTTTATCTTGTATTTGTTGATCGCATCTCTTAAAACCTCTTTATTCATGTGCCAATATCCTTCGCTGCCTGTTTTCTTAAACACTATGTTATCACTCATGTTATCAAATGCACACTGTAATAATTTATAAGCGAGTCTTTCCATCGCCCTCTCGAATCTTTTCCTTACTGCTTCAATCACCTTGTTCGACTCAAAAAACTTAATCTTAGCCCCTGTCGCTGTGTCTGTGAGTGCATTCTGTGTTCTAGGGTTCGCTGTGTTAATCGTGTGTGTCGCGGACTGCATTTGCCGTTCAAAGTCGTTTCCTTCACTGAAGTATCCTGGCGCTATCGGTTTAAACGGTATCTCCGGGATATTCTTTAGTGCTGTTTGGCCATCTGCTGTTGTAGTAATCACCGGATCATTTAAACTCTTAGGTGATATCCCTGATTGTGGAGACCATACCCTTTGTCTTTGAAGTGATTTGTTGATGTATTCACTAGCAGAATTCTTCTTGAAGTTCATTTCTTCCTGCATCCCTCGTATCGGCTCAACGAATCCAGTAGCATCAGCAGTCTTAGCACTAGGGAAACACTTCCACTCAATAAGTGAAATAAACGTGATCTCCTTCATTTCGATAACTATCATGTCCTCCACAGTAGTAATCTTGAACAACTTCTCGTCTTCCGGCTCACCGGTTGGGGAGAATAAACCTTGGAAGTTTCTTACAGTCAAAGAGTTCTCGTCAATGCTAGACTGCCGATCATAATCCTGCACGCCGGCTATTTGGAATACTCTAGTTCTAAAACCCTCACGATCATTTTTGAAGGCTTCCAGCGTTCTTATCATGTCTTTGACTTTATCGAGGTTCATGTAGCGTTTTTTAAACCTCCACAACGCAGCAAGTCGTACCCCAGTTTTAAGTCTAATTATCGCTGGACGTTCTTCGAGTGTTATGTACCGGGAATCATAATAGATATCAGGCCAATCAACTATATCGATTGTTGGATATTCGCCTGTTATCACTGATTCGGTGACCTCTCTATACATGAGGTTCCCTTCTCCATCTATCACGTTATTATTGAATTCATCTAATATCTCTTCCCGCTTTGGCATAAATGCCTTCTCTAGTTTATACGTTACATCAGCATATCCTTTGCCATCAGCTACTCCATTCTTTCCCCACAATTCTACCTTATCCATCAAACTATAAACTTCGAATAAGTACGTCAAATAGTCTTGGACCGCTTCGCTATGTTCTTTTATGCTTTCTTCTTTTTGTTGTAATACGACATTATCCATATCCGCAACCTGTCCTCCTTGCTCCTTTTCAATTGCTCCCCTTAACTTTTCGATCTCAGGCGAATCCTTGAATGATTTAACATTCCCAGTCGAAACAATCCATCGTGGATCCTTAGCCGTCAGCGATGGTAGGATATTTTCAATCGTTTCATGCATCTTATTTATCTTGAACGAAGTCGCCCAGTTTTCTTCTTTGGGTTCTGTGAATGTTGAGTACTCTTCATAAAGATCTAAGAGTTGTGCTTTACGAGGCATCATTCTATCTTCGTATGCATCAAAAGTGCTGGCAACATGTAATGCTGCCTTTGCTTGTACCTCTAAGTTGGGTTTATCAGCCACGAAGAAAGTATCAATCCACTCTAAATTTATCCCTCACTGAATTATTATGCATAGATATTTTACAAATGTAAATACTTTTTTTACATCTTGTTTAATGTATGAATAATACCATTGCAAACAATGTGATTTTCCTCAATCCGTATAACCTCCTCTGTTGAGTAAGTTTCTTTCTTAGCAGCGTTTATATGGTACTGGTCAATCACCTTCAGTACATCACCCAATTTTACAAACTTTTCGATCATATATATAAATTAATTAAATAACAGTCGCTCTGCCTCTTTTGTCGAACTGGAACTTAAGTGTCTCAACATCTCCAACTCCTGCATATTTCTTCATTTGCCATCCTATGACTGCTGCTGTTAAAAGGTCGAAATGCTTTGTAACTAAGCCCACGGTCTTCTCTTTCAAGTCGTTATTGGAATAAGCTCGCATCTCCCTTAGAACGTTCACATCGTGGATCTTTATAAGCCCATCGCTATAATCCTTCTTGAACTCATAGAACATGTTGTATTTTGTACTGCTGGTGGTATTCCATCCAAGCTTCTCTGTTTGCTTTGCTTCTCGTTCGTCTTCTTTCACTTGCTTATAGATGTTCGGATAGCCTATGTGCTTCAATGTTGTGATCACAGTACCACCGCAATTATTGTTGATCTCAGGCGCGTAGATACAATTTCCGAACTCAGCACCGACTCTTGCGAACTCATGCGCTGACATGTCCGGTGAGATTTCATTGTTAGCATATGTGACTATTAGCTCACCGGCTGTGAAGTCAAACAAAGCCAGTGTGTTCGAGTCTTGCCCTATACCTTCGCTGTGATCGCTTCCTTGTCCATAACGATGGTGAGGCTTGTATTCAGCCCAATACTTAATGCCTGCTGATGTCCTGATGGGTTCCTTAGCGTTTTCAATGTCCTTTGTAAGCTTATCGAAGTCAAAGAACTTATTCTCTGCATTCTGTGGGTCACACATAAACTCGCCATGAAAGTCATCAGCATCTTCTCTGATTCGTTTTATGTCTTCCTTTGAATAATACTCCCATGTTGGATTCTTCTGCTCATCCATTATCGGTGTTATCTGTGTCTCGATATAAGACTTATTCATGAACCATTGAATCGTCCCTTGATCTGAGATGTAATTCCCGGTCACTACATAATTCCCGTTCTTAGAGAGCCCATCAATCGCCTCGGATATTCTGCCTATGATTCCTTCTGTGATTATTGATGATCTTATTGAATCCCTGTCTTCGACATCATCAAACCAAACCCAATCAGGTCTATAAGCGTCTTGGACATGTCCTCTTTGTGTTTGACCAACTGTACCGGACGCATACTTTCTACCGCTCGACATTGTAAAGCTGGATGTCGTTTCTTCTCTTTTGACGTCACCTTCTTTAGCAAACGGATTGCCATAGATATACCGAACTTCAACAATAAGATTATACACATCAGTCACAACTTGCTTAGAATTCTTTATATCCTTCGTTAGAACCTTGATATACTTTCGGTAGTCATCTTTATCATTTAACAAAACAAACACGTCAAACAGCTTCTTAAGCGTTGTTTTTGCCGATCCTCTGAATGCCACGTTTAAATAGTTGATCCCATGATATGATTTTATATAGTACATAATCATATCGTCATGGAACCCTGCCGACTTAGCTTCGAAGTATCGCGGATACAATCCCCTAGCAAAGAGCTTAAACTTCTTTCGTATAATCTTATGAGGCGTATTCTTATCAAAGCTAAAAAGCTCCCGTTTCTCTTCGGGAGTTCCTTCAAGTATTATCTTCTTAATTAATTCTTTAGAGCTCATCTAATGCTTTCGTTATTTCTTCTTTCTTCTCAACGCTGATCTCGATCTTCCCACCATCTTTACCTGTCACTTCCTTTCTACTTAACTTAGGGCGAACATATTCAAATAACTTCTCGAATCTATCCATGAACTCTAGCTCCTCTTTTGTAAGGTTCTCTTTCCTTGAAAGTTTGTCCATCTTATTCCCATACTCTTCAATTGCACCCCCTGCTACTACTTCAAAAAACTCATTAAGCCTTTCCCTTCTTTCTTCTCTGCCCTTCAAACTTTTCTTCCAAATTGTGTTTCCCTTTTCCCACGGCATGCTTGAACGTTTACTTAATTGATAATTATTTTATAGTCTTTAATTGCGAATCTCCTTTACCAATCCCAAATTCTCCGTTAAGTTCTCGTGGCGTATCGCTCATACCGTGGAACCATCTGTCTCCGCACTTCCTGCACATTTGCCTTGGCTTCTTTGTGCTGGGAGTCAATACCCCAGTTCCTTTTATCTCTTCTTCACATATATCACACTTGAATACCTTATTCATTTCACCAACCGTGAATATCCCTGCCGGTTTCTTCTTTTTTAGTTTATGCTTTACAGCCTCCCATAATGCATCGCAAAGTTCACCTTTATAATTCTTGTCAACCCGTGGGTCTTGAAGGACTGAAAATCCCCTAAATAACCTCACATACCAATGCTCCCCTAAGAACTCTATCATTTGTCCGATGTCTGGCATTTTACTTGTATCAAAATCTTCCAGTGAATCATTAAACTCCGTTTTCTGTTTAGCTTTTAGCTCCCCCCACTGTTTATTTGTGATGTGTTGTTTCATGTTTTCTTGTTAAGTTCTAGCCGAAGTTTAAGCCAAAGTTTTGCCACCGCCGAATCCAAATCATCTTCATCATCAGCGGAATAAGTTTCACCAAACCCTTCTATCATGCTTCCTGCTCCTCTTCCCCCATACTGAAAATGCCAAAAGCATCCACTATCGCTCCAGCCCATAGCAAACTCATTCCCACATATTTCTAGCACAGCCTTTATGAGTCCTGAGAGGGCTGGTTGAAGATAACCCCCCATTCCACCTTTTGGGTTATTTATATATATTCCCTCTCCCTGCGGACATCCAGCTTCCTCTAACTTCTTTGCTAGTTTGTAGTCTATCATGTTGTTTTAAAGGTTAGAGATGGCTCAGGGAGGGGTCTCTTCTCTTTTTTTAGCTTCAGGTATTCAATGTGCATAGCTTCTGTTAAAGAGTTCATGCACTCTAGACAAAGGTCTGCGTCTTTTTTCTCTATAACGCCACAAGAAAAGCCAATTTCCCTAGGACTTGGCTCGCCACCGTAGAATGAGATTGCTTGCATTCCTACATTACAGCCCATTCGTTTTTTGCATATGTCACAATAGATTTCTTTCATGTTGTTTTGTTAGCAAGGAAGTGATTAGAAAGACTACGCCTTCCGAGATCCCTCTAATCACGCCTTTACCAACAATTTTAATGATCTGACATCTAGGAAGGTTCTCTGCAGATTTTAACGCCATAGCTGCAACCCGCCGAAGCGTTCTGACGGGATCCCCTTCCCAGATGTCAAATAACTTTTCTTGAGAGCTATTATGAGCCCCTATTGATTCGAGAACGCTATATATAGCATATATGCTTTGGTTTGGACTCCCTACAGTGGGGGAGAGAAGGGCTCATGGCCTCGTCACAATGTGACATGAAGCTCATAGTAACTCTCAATGTTTGTCCTCAGAACCCTCAACAGAGTTATCCAGGCTTTAAAGTCCAGCGCCTTGCCTGTGCCACATTCCTTAACGAGCTAAATAACAAACCCGACTGGATTCAGCTATAACACTGCTGAAGGTTCCAAAGACAAATTGTTAAGGATCTTATTTCTTACGAGATTTCCGCGGAACCTTTTTGCCACGATTATTGCTCTTTGGTTTCTTAGTTCTTTTTGGGTTCCCATCCTTGTAATGTGACGGCATATTAGTTAAATTTATGTACTAAGTAATTGTTTAATCGCCTCAATGTGTTCTTTCGACCAGCAAACTCTAACAAGCCGAGTTTCCTTTTTGTTGTTGACAAATTCACCTTCCCCGATCAGCTTTGAATCATCGTCTGTAGTCACTTCATATTCAATGCCTTTGTATTTAAACTTTTTCCCCAATAGGCTCTTTGCCTTTTTCGGTGATGATTGGTTTTGATTGACCATATTGTTTGATTACTTTTTTAAATATTTCAGGCACTTTTGTAACGTTTATCGGGCTAAGCCAAATACCCATGTAATTCATAAACCCAGCCTTCTGTGCTAGATCATTTTCAACACTCGCCCTTGCATATTTCGGTATCGAGCCCCTTAGACAAATACTTCCAACCTCCCTCATAAATCCATTGTGATGCTTGATCAAAAAATCATACATCTCTTTTTCAGACATGTCCTTGAATTCGTCTGGAAATGGAACCTTGATTATTTCTACATTTTCCATAGAAGCTATTAAGTGCTTGTAATTGTACACTACTAAACCAAAAAAGTAAAGGGCTACTGCTGTTTCGTCACACTTTTTCAGGGGCTTTAATTCTTTGGATTTCTTCACACTTGCGTGCCATCGTTTTTTCGCCGCCTCGTTCGCTTTGACCTCGATTCCTACAAATTTTCCTGCTATGCAAGCAAGGATGTCCGGCGTTCCTTTATCAGCTAAGTGGATCCATCTTTCCTCGCCATCGATCGTCTGCTTAATTAAACCTGACGGTACACGCTGACAGTAATATCCTTTCCATCGAATATAATCTTTGCACGCATTTAAAAGTTCTTGTTCGCTCATTCAGTTTTACTAGAAAATAATGTCAGTTCCGGGTTGAATTTAAGGCTACATTCCCCTACCTTCCCATCTCTGGCTTTCGCAACTTCTAGCGAAGCAACCACATCCCCTCGCCCCTCTCTGTGCAGTATCAACACAATATCGCTATCCTGTTCGATACATCCGCTGTCACGGAGATTATGAAGCTTCGGCCTGCCGGTAGCTTCTCGGTTCACCTGCGAGAGTGCAAGCACCGAACAATTTAAGGTTGTCGCTAATCCTCGTAAGTTAGATGTGATGTTTCCGACCCTCTGAGCGTTTGTTTCACCCCGACCCATGGTGTCCTTCAACAATTGGATGTAATCGACTACAATCAAGTCTATTGGCTTAATTTGGGCTTCTCTGTTCACTAATCGGCACACTTCTTCGCTGGTTCCCTGCGGTAGATAAATAAATTTCAGTTTATCTTTGATCTCTTTGATGTCGTTTCTGGCTAGTGGTAGTGAGTGATCGGCGTTCGCATATTTAAACTTTGTCGCTGATACCCCTGTTAGTTGTGCATAAACCCTATCCATCAGTCTGCTGATCGTCATTTCCGCCGAAATAAATAAAACTCTTTGACCGTACAGCGAAGCATTTAAAGCGATATTCAAGGCTAGTGCAGATTTACCTACACTGGTTTTCGCCGCTAGAATTACCAGGCTTTTCTTTTCAATCCCTATGTTCTGATCTATAAACTTAAACCCCGTAATCAAGCTGATAGCTTTGCCTTTTTTCACTCGTTTTTTTCTTTCATTGTATTCCTTCTCGTATTCTTCCGAGTCCTCTACGATTGTATTAAATCTTTTCTCGATAAAATCTATCTCTATCTTTTTCATTTCAGCAATAAACTCTAGTGGAGCGTTCTTGAGTTCGCCGTATTTTTTCCAGATCTTACGTTTCGCTAATTCTTCCGCTAAGATTTTAAGGTTGGTTCCGGAATAAACGTGCGAAATAAACTCATCATCTTCTATTAAACTGATCTCTGACACTTTACCACCAGCGTCGTAAAACCTTGATCCGAAGGTTGGCCATGAAACAGTTTCGCTATCATCTAGCATTTTCTGGATGGTTTTAAACGCTAGGCAGAAAGCTTTGTGGTAAAAGTGTTCTGGCTTTACGTTCAGAGTTTTCAGAATCTCTGGGTAGGTAATGATCTGCTGTAAAAACAGTTTTTCGATACGGTACTTGTTTGGTGGTGAATCCATATGTTTAAGGTTAATGTTAATCTTCCCAAGCAGGTTTCCCATCCCACATTTTTGGTTTTTCAGGCTTCTTGGTGGGTGGATCTTTTTTAATCCAGTTAATGACACGATTGGTGGTGATCTCTTTTATGCCTTTAGTCTCACACCAGGCTTTTATCTCTATCAAATAGTCCTGGTAGTCCTTTTCTTCTAGATGTTCGTATCTTTTAAATATTAATTCTTTGTTAATCGCTTCTTTCTTTTGTATAGTTTCTTTTGTATAGTTTCTTTTGTGTTCCCCTGTATTGGTTACTTTCGCACCTAGATCGGTTACTTTTGAACCTCTATTGGTTACTTTTTCCTTAGTAACCGATTTAGGTAACTCACCCCATTGGCTATAGTGCTTATTAAACTGGATTTTGTTACCTCTATTGGTTACCAATTTACGCTCTATAAGCTCTTTCTTTGCACGACTCACGTGTTGTTTTCTCAACCCTGTTAAAACCACTAATTGACTATTAGAAAGCCAGTCCTGCTTTTTTCCAAAACCATAGGTTTTTCTCCATATAATAAAAAGTAACCTAGATTGGTAACTCGACAGGTTTGTTTTGCCCAAGGCTTCCAATATTTCATTGGCTATCGGGGTGAACCCATTTTCTTTTTGAGGGCTAGTCATGTGTGATTATAAACAAGCAACCACCTTCGCAGAAGCAATCACGCACCAGCGAAGGCAGTAGGTTGTCTATAATCGTGTTTCTAATTTGAATTTCATAGGTGCGTGATTAAATATCACCTATTATGTTACACACATCGCCAAAAAATGCAAATGTTTTCATAATAAAAAACATATTTGACACAAAACGATTTTTGAGATAAGCTACAAGAGCTTTAACCACTTCAAATGCCAGACAACATATATTTAATGCTTAAGAGTACACGAAGCGCAAAAAAACTCCTAAAAGCTGCTGCCTCTAAAAAAGGGTACAACAGCATGGCGAAAGCTGTTCGAGAACTAATTATTTCAGAATATGAAATAGATCTTTTGAGGGAGTATAGGTAAGTATACCCATTTTACAGGAAGCTGGTAAAAACTTTTAAAATAAAGGAATTAAAAGAATCACCTATGCCTGTCGCAAACGAGCACATTCAGCACAAAGAGGCTTACCTCCAGTTCCTGAGCGTAGGTTCTCTCTTTCAATGTTGTTGCCAGTATTGCACTCGGTGTTGTCGTGGTGTCTGTTTGATAATACTGAATGCCATGGAGCCTTTTTCATTAGTAAGAGGGTTAATAAATACGTTTCAACTATACATTGATGACTAAAAAAATAAAGGGGGGATGTTTTGACTGCGAACGTCCATATGGAGATAAGTACGGTTTTCCAGACCTTTTAATTCCAGATTGGGCGTGGAACCGGATAGCTCCTAAAAAAGCAGAAACTTCTGTCGGGCTAAGAGGGTATGGTCTTCTCTGCCCTTCCTGTATTTGCAAAAGGCTACATGATGCAGGTATTGAAAACTGTCCATCTAAGTTTACTTCTGGCCCTTTGGCGTTTGATGTACAGAACTGGATTAGACCTATTGACAAACCTTCTATTTAGGGTTAAGCTAGAGTCGCAGTTTATATCATTGGTTTATTCTGGTAATTCAATATCAAAGCGGGGTTATCTCATTCCTGCCGTTGAATTACCTTTAAAGGCTAATGATATGGACTGCCAGGATTTAGGTAGCCCCACTTTTATGGCAATTAAAAAAGAAAGCCTGGTGTATAACATTCTCATCGCGATATGCGTAATAGCAGGTCTTTTTGCTCTTATGATGATAGTTATACATTTCATGGATATGATAAACTGGATTCTCGGTATTGTAGTTTTTGCGTGGGATGGTGTGTGGTCGAATAAAAGATTGTCTGCGGCTGTGGTGGGAGTACTTGCTTATTTATGGATAAAAGCCGCCATAAAAAGTACGGTACGTGAAGCATTGGAGGAAGACCGTGAGGAAAGGGAGGGTATTGACTATGATGAATAAATAGAATATCTTGGTATTGAAAGGCGTGGAGGAATTTGCTATAATTGTATAATCGAAACTTGACAATTAGCGCAAACAGGAATATAAATGTTTTCCAATAATTATTATTGGTGGAGCTAGCGGGAATTGAACCCGCAGGGCGACAGGTGGGAATCCGCACCCTGCACCGAGCTAGCCCCATATGAGTGGTGCCCCCGTTAATTCGGGGGCATTTTTTATGTACCTAATTTTCAAAAAATCCACTTGATGCTATGGGCTCTAAGTATCGCTTACAGAAACAAATAGAGGTTGTTGTGAGCTCTATCTTCATAGGACCCACAGCATCAAATGGATTTTGATTTATGCCTATTTGTTTGTATTTTGTAAGTGATAGATCCAAACTCACAACAGTAGAAGAATATCAAATTGGAATTTGAAAAGCAAACCTAAAATTTTTATAAAATTAAATCAAAAAGGCTCTGTTGATTATTCCTGTTATTGTACTTGAATTCTAGCTCTCCTATATATTTTGAAAGATGTTTTTTTGAGACAGTTATATGCGCTCCCCTGATAGTACCTCTGAGCTGGCTCCAAAATCCATCGATTGATTGCGTTGAGATTCCTTCCGGGGTTATGTATTCGTGGCTGTGATTCACTATTTTATGTCTATATCCTTCCTTGTAAATATCATGGTAGACATAAGCACCATCTGTATGTAGCTCACTGAACTTGGCTATATTTTTACTAATAAAATTATACAAATTTTCTTTATCAGCATTTTCTAAAACCCGACACCGGACTCTGCAAGGCTTTCCATCGATGTGTTCGATTGCACCAACTATAGGAATCTTATTTTCGAATTTGATTCTGGTGTTTCTTTGCTTTTTCCCTCCGATGTACACTTCATCAACTTGTACGACTCCGTTAAAAACCTCACCTGTATCATTCTTCTTCATGGCTGCCCTTATTTTATGGCACATTCCCCAGGCTGATTTATAGGTTATTTCAAGCATTCTCTTGATCTGCATTGCCGAAACTCCCCTCTTCGAATCTATCATAAGCTGAATAGCAAAAAACCATTTCGGCAATGGGATGTGTGATTTATGGAATAAAGTATCTTTGAGTAAATATATCTGTTTGCCACATCTACACTCCATGCACTTGCGACTGTATATCATGTAGAATTCCTTACCTCCACAGGCACATTGATAATCGCTATATTTTAGCTTTCTGATGTAGTCTAAACACCTCCTTTGAGTTTGGAATTTTTTGATGAACGTGATAATATTCATATGGGTGACTTGGTGTTAGCGCATTAAGTCGCCCACTGTAAAACATCTTTTTATTTTTGTCAACACTTGTTTATACCTGTAGAAGATATATAACGACCTAAGGGTATTGATTTTTGTATTTATTTTTGCTACGATGTCGTCAGATAAATAGGGAATACAATCTCACTCAGCCGATAGGCAACAAGCAGTGGCACGATTCACTTCCTAAAGATAACCGCTCATTAAAAATTAGCCTTGAGACTCTCAACAGGAATGTTGAGACTATATACTTACCTCACAGCAGACTGGTGGCAGGATGTTGCCCTAACGAAATAAGGCAATATGCGACTTCTTAGGAAGTTGTAGATTCGTAACTCCTACGATCAGTCCTGTTGGGGGTCTTGGGGCTAATAAAAACAATTAACTTAACACCATGCTCGAAGCACTCCATCACATTAAGACAATACAGTTTATAAAAGACTCACTATCACAAACACCGGATGAAGAAGATTTAGAATTCGCTGAGCAAGCAGAACTTGAAAAGCAAAGGGATTTAGAAAATGCACAGAATTTAACTTAACACTGTGACATACACTAACGACCAAAAAGAACAGCACCTAGATCAGTTATATGAATGGGTAGAAAAAGAAAAGTGGAGCGATATAATGGATTACTGTGCTGGTGAAGTATCTACACTAGATGATGATTTACCAGAAGCAGTTGAATATTATATTGAAAACAACCTAGATAAATTATGGAGTGAGTATTTTAATTCTATATCAATTTAACCAAAACACTATGTATTTCAAAGTAAAAAGTATTCTCCAAAGCAATGGAGCAACATGTAGTATCAACATCATCAAGTATCACGGAGAAAAAGATGGAGACTACGGCAAACAGTATGAGTATGATATCAAATGCGATGGTGAAGACATGAAATGGATGGCTTCAGACAACCAGCAAAAAAGAATAACCCAACTAGGTAAAGCAAGTTTCATAATTAAAAGATGGGATAAAGGAGAAAAGACAGGGTTCGAGTTTCATGCTTCGGATGATGTAAACGTCCAAAAACAAAACGTAGTATCTCAACCCTCACATCAAGACCAACGTGACGAAACACAAGAACGTATCATAAGAGGGATGTGTTTTAATAACGCTTGTTCTCTTTTATCGCAAAAGAACATAGAAGACTCCAGTCATGTTAAAAAAGTAGCTCTTTCGCTCTATGAGCTTATGAACGAATGGTTGAGGACTGGTAACGAAAAAGAAGAAAAACCCACGACAGACGTTAAAACAGACGATTCTGTGGACGTTAAGGTGGATGATTTACCCTTTTAATTAAAAGCTATGGAAGTTTACACTATACAGGCAGGACTTGAAGCTATAGGTAAAGAGATAAAAAACGGAGTATATGAAGATTATTTTGAAGCAAAGACTTTATTCGGAAACTTAGATGATCAAAAGAAAACAATGTTGGCACAAGCGGAAATAGATGTACTGGAAAAAGCTAGAAAATCCGAATTAACTTTGACACAAACTGATATTGCAAGATTCGCTTTGGACAAAGATTCATATAAGGATCATTTAAAAGGACTATCAGAAGCTCGTAAACAAATGAACCAATGCCTGGCTAAAGTAAAATCAGTTGAAAGTAGAATGGAAATTTATAGAAGTTTGAACAAACATTTAGAATATACTAATGCACCTGGAGCGAATTGAGTCGCCACAATCTAAATATTAATTATGGGTGATACTTATTCAGGAGAATGTAAAAAATGCAAGCTAGAAGGGGATCTGATAGAAGGAATTTGTTCATCTTGTAATGCTGGTGAATACTTTTGTGCTTGTGGTAATGAAATAACTGAACATGAACTGGACACCATAGGTGTTTGCAAAGATTGTAAATAATCAAAACAATTATGAATGATAGTGAGAAGAAGGATAGAAAGGAAAGAAAAGAACTAAGGAAGGTGATGTTCGCTTTGCGAATACTGGGGGGCGGTAAACTGGCGGCATGGCTGAGGCCTAAGAATCAAAGGCGAAATTTAAATATCAACGGATCACCATTTATTAAAAACTAACCCAAAACAACCATGGAAAAAGACGAAAAATTCGCAGTAATAGTGATACTCTTTGTAGTTATGTGTATCGTTACCTTTGGAATCTATTTTGTGCGTTACAACACTGGATTCGAGGATGGCATACAAGAAGGCTACAGAAAGAATATGTCAACTATCACTCTCAGTGACGGGTATTCGGTTAAAATCAAATCACAAGAAGACACGGACGGTGAATACTGGAATACAATAGCTAAAGTAGCGATGTTGAGTTGTAAAAAATATTCTGAATACGGTGAGTACGAAGGAGAGTGCTTTGACTTTGAACCGTACTACGTTTCTAAATGGTCGTGTAATACCGAGAGTGAGTATGGTTATGCCACAACAATAGAACAATAAAACCATGAACAAACAAAGCAGGCTAACAAAAATAAGATATTCACACCACAATAAATGGGGAAGAAGATACAACTTGTATCAATGCCTCTGTGGAAAGCAAAAGGCAATTAGCGAATACTTCGTAAGGAATTTGATTACAGTTAGCTGTGGATGTGCAAAAATAAAACATGGACAATCTGTTAGAAGAACAAAAGTATATTACACGTGGCAAAGTATGCTACAAAGATGCTTTGATAAAAATTCTCATAGCTACAAAAATTATGGAGGAAGGGGAATCACTGTTTGCAAAAGATGGCTGAAATTTAAAAACTTTTATAAAGACATGGGAAAACCAGATCAAAAAATGACGATAGACCGGATCAATAATAATGGTAATTACAAGCCCTCTAATTGTAGGTGGACCACACAAAAAGTTCAAATGAACAACTCCAGAATAAATAGAATTTTAACTTTCAAGGGCAACTCCAAGACTGTTACCGAGTGGGCAGAACAATTGAATATAAATGTACATACTCTTTTTACAAGAATCCGTAGAGGATGGACAGTAGAAAGAATACTAACCAAAAAAACAAATGCTTGATAAAGCCTCTTGCCAAAAACTAATTGACCGATTGAGCGATAAGACCTTGAGCTTTGGGGTGACTGTCACCTGTAATGCCAAAACTGAGGCAATCTATGCGGGTAATTTTGGAAAAAAAGAACTCGTATTTTATAAAGGTTCTTTACATCAAAGAGGGCGGAAGCCTCGAATTAATGAAGTCCTCGGACATCCAGTGCTGAAATGTCATGTAGAACAAAAGCTTTTAGAGATTGGATATATGGACAATCCTAAATGGGATGATGGAGATAGAAGATATTTTGAGAGTTTGTGGATAGAGTGTGGCTTCAAACGCTCGATGCAAGAGATAATGGAATGTGGGTTTGAGGAATGGCTTGCTAATACTCCTGGAAAAGAAAAAAAGATGCATAACACCACTCGCCTCAAAGACCCATCCGCAAGAGCCTTATTTACTTTTTTAGATAAAATTTTACCAAAAAGCTAAATGAAAAAAGAAATAATTGATAATATAGTGGAAGCCATAAACGCTTGTAAAAAAGCAAAGGAATCAGTAGGCACAATTATATGTCCCGCCTGTGGCAATAAGCTAAGTTACCGTAGAGCTGATGGCTATAATGGACACACGCAAGGAAAATGTGAAACTGAAAAATGTCTCAATTGGATAGAGTAATAACCCTACCCCATGCCAAACAAAACTAACAGAGAGGTATACCAGCTTAGTGTCCAAGATATTCTTAGGAAGCTGTCTGGACAGTATATGAGATATGAGATTTCAGTAACAGAGCTTTGTCCATATGGCGAGTCTATCAGATTGGATGCATTAGGATTCCACAGATACAACAAACTAATAAAGGGATTTGAAATAAAGCTTACTCGTGCAGATTTTACATCTGATAAAAAATGGCAGAAATATTTACCATATTGCAATTACTTCTCTTTTGCCACTCCTCGTGGGATTATAAAAAAAGAAGAATTACCAGACAAGATTGGACTAATTGAATTTTGGGTAGAGGAGTTTGAGACATGGCATGAAGAAAAAGATTTGACAGGTGAAGATAGACACTTATTTATTAAATCTGAAATCGTGAAAAAGTGTGGACGACTAGATGATGTAGATATAGATAATTACATAAAGGTCTTAGAGGGAATTGCTTTAAAAGCTACATTTAAAACAGACAATTTAATTTAAACCTAAACTATCATGCCTAAAAGCTCAAAAGATCACCTTCCTAACGTCAGGAAACCAATCGTAACAAAAGCCCAAATGAAAGATATAATCAAGGGAGCGAATGAAGATCAAAGAAATCTTGTTAACAGCTCAAAAGACATAAAGAAATATTCAGTTGCATGGTCAGAAGAAAAAAGGAAAAACTGTAAATTATGCCTAAGGAAAAAACATAACAGATTTTGCAAACGACATTGGCCACGGAATACATATCAGAACAAAATGTATTATTCCCAAGAATACGTTGATAAAATTGCAGAAAAAGCAGTACAGGAAGAACGTAAACGAAACAGCCCAAATCGTTTACATAGCAAGAAAGATGTCAACGTTTCAAAAGAAATAGAGAAGCATGTTCAAGCATTTGCACGAGCAATAATCCTCTATGAAAAAGACAACGGAACTCCAGAAAGATTTTTACGATTCGCAAGAGAAGCCCTCAAAGATATTGCAGAAAAAGCTAAGGAGGAAGAAAGAAAACGTATACTAAAAGGATTGCCAAAGGAATTAATAGTAAAAAATAACATCACCATAAATACAAGACTACACGGCAAGAACAAGCTTTTTCTGGCACTACTAGAGGGAAATTCCAGGAAAGCAGGATTTAATAATTGTCTCGGTTATATAAAAAATCTAATCAAACCCCATGCCTGAAACCATAACAATAGAAACTGGACAAATCTTTGAGGTTAAAAAAGATATGCTTGGCAAGCCAACATGTAATCGTGCTGGAGACAGGAAGGTTGTTATAAAAAAGGGTGAAAAAATAGAAATAAGATACCCCTATGCTTGGCATTATAGGACTGTAGATAATTTTTATTTTCAAACAGACGAAAAAGAACTACTCAAAAAATGTAAATTATTTGGGATTATATGGGGGAATGTAAAATTTGGAAATAGAGCAAAGTTAAAGGATATTTTGGAGATTAGATTATATGATAAATATGACAACCATGGCTGAAACCCCAAAAGTAACAATAGAAGAAGTACAACAAGCTCTTGAAAAAGCCAAAGAAGGCATTGAGGAGCTACGAATCAAACAAATTGTAGATGAGTTCTCAAACAAGTAAAAACCCTATTAAGTAACTTGTAACAAAGTAAATATGAAAGAATTAATATCAGGAATCGTTTTCGTAATTATCTGGGTTGGTGCGTTAATATATTTCACCTATGAAGACCCTGATGAATATTTATCCTAACCTAATCAACCCCAGAAATAATTAAATAACCAATGACAAACAAGCTAAAGCTATTTGCAAAACTAGACACAAAAAGACACTTTTCCCCTGCTACTGTAGCCTGTATGTTCTGCAGTAACACTATGGATGATGATGTGGGTGTAATGTTAGGATTCGTCTGTGTTTCATGTAGAATAAAAGGTAAAAAATTAAACAATTAAAAACTACATGAACAACCTGGAAAAAATCAAGAAGGCGTGGGCTATGGGGTGGAGTGCTGTAATAGGAGATTTTGTTGTAATTGGATTTGTAAACGGAGTTCCTTGGATAAGGAGCGAATATGATGACGTGGACTATATTGGTGCTTTATCTAAAAACCATAGTAAAATCACAGGCTACAAATACGCAGGAGAGCTTGCAGGGAATGAGCTTATTCCGAAAGGGCAGAAGTTTATGGAAAAAGCTAGTGCTGAAATATGGAAATTTGACGGAAAAAAGCATACAAAAAACAATAGAGATAGAGTCGGTCTTGTTTTGATGGATGGAATGTCAGAAAGGACAATATGCTATTTTGACAAATCTGCAATAGAGCCAGTATTTAAATAACTATATAATATGACACCAGAAGAAGCAGTAAAAATTATCGCAAACTATCAAACGCCAGAAGAATTAAGGAAAAACGCTGATTCTGAGTATGGACTAGACTATGAAGAAGCTCTTGAAATGGCATACGAAAACATCCTGAACACAGCAAAAATGGCTGTAAAAAGAAAAAAGGCAGTACCTAACAAGAAGACAATTAAAAAAGAGAAGCCTAAAATCAGATATGGGATTGGTGAGTGTGGTAGGGGATGGAATTAGATAACTTAGACATTATGAAACTATCAACAAGAATAATCGGCATATGTGGGTCTTTAGTGTTTCTATTAAGCATAATAGATCAAGATATGTTCGGAATAGTAACTGGCGGGATATTACTAATTACGGCTTTGCTTTTCGCAATATATGAAAAACCAAAGAAGATTTAGTAGAAATATTAGTTGAACTTACCCCCCTGGCTGTAATAAAAGGATAACCCTATGACCTTACTAGAAAAAGAAATAATCTATAAACTCCGTAAAGGGAAAGAAATAAAAATAATCCCTATACATCGTGCTAAAGTAGAATCAATAGTAGCCCGACACTACGACCCCCTTAAACCCTATACAGGTAAAGTAACAATCATAAAATGAAAACTGAAATTGCAAAATGGATAGAAACTCAGCATGGAACGGCTGGAAGTCTCACGGCTTAAAACCAGCCTACGAACCCATCATTGTAGCGATGAAACCAAACGGTGAACCTGCGATTGATATATTTCAAGCCGTATGTTATACTTTGAATAAAAATGGCTTTAATAATATTGTATGGAAAGAAAAACCTGTAAAAAATGCGGGGGAACAAAAGACTTTGAACAGTTCTACAAAAACAAAACCGCCAAAAATGGAGGCAACATTTGTAGAGAATGCAAAAAAAAGAGAGACGCAAAATCAAGGACAAAACACAGAACAAGCATACTTGAACGACAAAGAAAACGATATGCAGAAAACCCAGAAGCCGCCAGAAAATATCAAAGAGAACGAGCAAGAAAACAAAGGGAAGAAACAATTAAAATCTACGGAGGAAAATGCGTCTGTTGTGGAGAATCGCAATATGGATTCCTCACAATTGACCACATCAACAATGACGGCAAAGAACATAGAAAAAAAATCGGACGACACATTATACGAGAACTTATCAGAAAAGGATATCCGAAAGACAACTTCAGGGTTCTCTGTTTCAACTGCAATTTCGCTCGTGAAATCTACGGACAATGCCCTCATAATAATCTTTGAGGATAATGAATATACCATTGAGAGGCTACCCGACAATGTTTTTATTTGGCCAGATAATCTACCAAAATACAGGAAAGGAAGCCCTCTTTCCTACGCACAAAACGCCCTCAAACACGGTGTGTCAGGGCTTAATATTGATGGAGGGAGAGTTGGGGGAGAGACAATGACTGAAAGCAGAATGTCCCAAAAGAAAGGCGGTATATTAAATGCTAACGGTAGGGATGTTGAGCATGGCAACTGGAAGCAGAAATCAAACAACAAACCTTCTCAACACCAAGGTCGCTTTCCTTCAAATGTTATCCTAGACCCCGAAGCCGCAGAAATGCTTGATGAGCAGAGTGGGGAAAGTAAAAGCGTTAAAGCCCCAAGAGGCGGAACTTGTCCAGCACCGATGGACTGGGGAAATAGTAGGGCAGATGGACACATCGCCAAGGGTCACAGTGACTCTGGTGGTGCTTCGAGATTTTTTTACACAGCCAAAGCCTCAAAAGAAGAAAGAGATAAAACCTATTCACAAACAAAGAACAATCACCCTACTGTCAAGAGTCTCAAGCTAATGGAGTATCTTTGCGTCTTAACCGAAACTCCCACAAAGGGAATTGTACTTGATCCTTTTATGGGAAGCTGGACAACCGCCCTAGCATGTAAAAACACCGGTAGAGATTTTATAGGATTTGAACTTGAAGAAGATTATTGCAAGATCGGTGAAAAGCGTCTCTGTCAGGAGGTAATGTTTTAAGTTGACCTTTGAAATCTGGGGAGAAGTGGCGTGTAAACGCAAGTCTCATGCATTGGTACTCAAACTATATCACGCATGAGGTGTCTTTACCTTCTCCTTAGATTTTAGAAATTAACCTCACCATATGAAAAAACGAAAGCTTGACAACTTATACAAAAGTATGCTAAAGTATGTACGAAAACAATTAGCTAGGCTCAAAGCCTTAAAAATAAATATCAAAAAAATAACCAAAACCAAAACGGACAAACAGTACATAAATCTTTTCAAAGTGCAAAAACCGAAGCAGACGCACGAGCAAAAATGATTATATATCTTAAAGAAAACAAATTACTTGATGAAACTTAAACAAGACAAAAGAAGCGGTGAGATACAAGGCGTATATGAGATTGATTCCCCTAAAGGAATTTTATTAGGTTGTATACTAGGCTTAGGAGTTTTGTTTCTTTCTTTTCTTCTTGTTGCGTATTTAGAATCACGGTTTACATCAGTTCCTATCGGGATAATCATAGTAGGTATTTTGGTGGGGGCTGGTGTTGTTTCATTGATAATTTATTTTACTAAAATCAGGAAATGAAAAAACTAATATCAAAGGGTTGTACTTGTGAAAAATGTAGAAGCTGTTGCTGGTGTAATCCTGGATGGTTTGGCTCAATAGAAGAAGTCAAAGGAGCAGCAAAGATCAAAAAAATGTCAGTTAAAAAATTCGCAAAGGAGTACCTAATAAGAGAATGGTGGGAAGAAGAAGATGGGGTTTTTATCCCTGCCCCTAGACGAAATTTTAAAAAAATTAGGACTATCACTTCTAGTGAAGAAGATAAAAGAAACGGGAAAGGATTTGTCAAAGCAACATGGGGGCATAATTTGATCAAAGGAGTTGCTTGTATTTTCTTAGATAAAAACGAGAGATGTTCTATTCATAAAAGCAAGCCTAAAGAATGTAGGGAAGTTTTCGGATGTGAAAAATATAGCGGTAATTACAGACCAAAACTACTTAAATACTGGGGGAAAAATCAAAAATTTGTAAAATCGTTAAAATGAAAAAACACACAAAAACGTATCTTGATTATTTCGGCTATGGTGAACAGGATGTAATACAATGCGAAGTTTGCCCTAAGGTAGCAGTAGATATTCACCATATCATGCCAAAGGGGATGGGAGGCAAGAACAGTGGAGTAGAAAGGATAGAAAACTACATAGCTCTTTGCCGGGATTGCCACGATAAAGCTCACGAAGGATTATTGTCTAAAGCCAAACTAAACAAAATCCATAAACCACTTATTCGCCCTTGATTCCCTTAACAAACTTCCTTAATCCAACAATAATTTCGTAAGCTGGCACCGGTTCATCACCACTCTTTATGTATCCTGCTTCATGCAATAACTGCTTCATGCTCATTTTTTTCTGGGGATCAGTAGGGGCAAATCCAAGCTTCACAGCCCAACCCCAATCCTCGGAAGCCCAATCAGGTATCTTGTCGCTCTTTTTTAGCCATTCCCAAGGATTCAAGTAGTGATTAACAACCCACTGCTTAGATTTCCACTTAGGATAATAACACCACTTTCTCCAGTGTTTTCGCTGTATATCTGCGAGTTCTTCTCCAAATACCTCAAAATGGTCGTGAGGGCCACTAGAGGCGCCTGTATTGCCTAAATGGGCAATTAACTGTCCGGCCTTCACTTCCTTGCCGTTTCCTGCGACAATGTCCTTACAGTGGGCATGACGGGTGTATTTGCCGTCGTCATGCTTGATAATGATAAACCATCCGAACCCCCCATTGTTTCTATTTCTCCACCATGAAGGGGCAGGAGAAACATATTCGACATATCCGTGCTTTGGATTGACAATGTCCTGCCCTAGATCACTCCATCCCCAGATCCCTAGATCAATCGCTGGGTGATGAACGTTATTTGCAGGATGCCATTCCAGCCAACCAAGACCAGGCAACGGAATGTCAGTTTTTGTTGGTAGCATATTGTGAAAGTTAAATTATTAACCTTTTCCAAATTTCCTTTTTCTTGGCTTGACTGTCTTGCCTCTTTTTTTGACAAGTAGGTATCCTTTCTGGATTGCTTGCTTTCGCAATGTACTGAGAAAAGTTGTCGCCGGTTTTAGTTTTGGCATGATAGTTGGGTTAAATTATTTATTTAAAGATCTATTCTTACTCTTAGATAAAACTCTTAAATTTTTCGCTCCATTATTCAGTGGATTTCTGTCTTTATGATCGACATCCTTTCCATCCCCCTTTTTGACTCTGCCTGCTTTTTCTAATTTTCGTCTGGCAGTATTCCTAGAGGCTCTACGCTTTTTTTGTTTCGTAGTACCATGATAGTCGTTATATTCTTTTTTATAATTACGCGGAGTTATGCGCCTTCCAACTTTTGTTAATTTAGGCATGATGATTCAAATTTTACTTATTACTGCTTATGTTATATGATTTAGTCATGGATATATTATATATTGTTTCCGGCATGATAGTAAGTGTCTGGGCTTATGATTATCGGCCTATACTAGGATTTATTGTTTTCAATATTTTCTTTTTTAATATGATTTTTTAATCGTCTCCGAATATTTTAAATCCTGCTCCGGCTAAAGCTCCACCTGTTAATACCTTAGCTCCCTTTTTGCCTAACTTCAAAGCTTTTGAGATTAGCCCCTTAGTACCTTTAGGGTCTATTTTAAAGGTGGATTTCAGATTAACCTTTGCTTCATATAAAGCGCTCATTTCATTAAATGCATTTCTAGCTACATCTCCCAATCCGACCGATTGATCTTTGATCAGATCTCTTAAAATACCCCTATTCTGTAACCACATAGTATGTTTTGCAACAGTAGACGGATTTGTTGTCGGTGTTGGCGATGCCTTAATATTTTCAGGTATTGCTTTGTCGTAAGCTTTTGCAATATCCCATGTATCATTTAAATTTTTGCCCCTGAATTTCCCACTCGCGTCTTTCACTGGCTGCTTAACCTTATCTAGGAAATTCTCGAACCTTGTCTGCATTTGTTTTATTCCTGGTACATTTAGATCAGCAGTTTCAAGCTGTTTCGCCTTTAATTCTCCCCACGAAGAATCAAGCTTAGCTGTCTGTTTTGGCGTAACCTTGACATCCTTCGCTGAAGCTTTTGTTTGCTCTGCTATTTTTTTAATTGCATTATTTATTTCGGGAATCAATTCACTAGTCGGTAATTTTTCAGCTTTTGGAATATGTTTCTGTAAGACATCAGCCGCTTCTTGAACTTTTGTAGAAGGTTTTATAGCGGTTGGCTTTTCACCTAAACCTGGAGCAGTCTTTGACTCAACCACGCGACCCTCTTCGAGTGCTTTTCCTACTTCTCCCTTAGTCGGCTTAGGCTGGATCTTTGTTTCTATTTTAGCCTTTTGTGCAGCTTTAATTCTTTTCGTGATAGGTTCAAGTATCTTAGGTATAGTCTCACCCGCTGTTTCTTTTGCTTTTGTGATCAAGCCTTTCCCTTTACCAAGAACCTCACCGGCAACTTGCTTCCCCTTACCAATAATTTCACCAGCTACTTCCTTGCCTTTACCAAGCGCTTTGGATACAGGCGCTTTTACAAGTTCCCCTCCTTTCTCCAGGCCTTTAGCAAGAGTCGCATCTGCAAAAAAATTAACCCCTTCCCGTAAAGCAAGTCCTTGTTCACTTTCAGGATCGATGCCAAGTGCTTCAGCAAATTTTATACCAGTCGCGTCAGAACCTTCTCTAAATTTACCAAAACCTTTCTCTACTATTCCGCCAACTACTGGTATTTCAGTAATAGCAGCGCCCATAGGGGCAAATGCAGTCTGTAAAACACCGGATCCAAATTTAAACACTGACTCCCCCCCCTTTATAATTCTTTCTCCTGCACTTAATTTCTTTCCTGTCTCTACATCAATACCAGCACCAGCCTCATATGCTGCTTCTCCAGCTTCTCTTCCTTTTTCAATTCCGCCTTTAATACCCGCACTTACCTTTTGAACGAATTGAGATTCAGATACAGTCGAGACAGCGCCTTTAAGTGCAGCCCTTTCTTTCTTTATTTGTGCTGCCCTACTTCTAATCCTTTCTGCGAAACTTTGTTTAAATTCTTGTTGAGTAATGCCTGCTTTTTGAGCTGCTGGAGCTTTCTTGAGAAATTCTAGTGGTTGTATAGGAGGCTGCTTAGTTGCCCCAGAAGTCTTTAATGCACCCTGTGAAATACCAGACCCAAATGTAGACGGGGCTAATGAGGGAGGGGTTTTCATAACAACTGATGGAAATTTTCCCTTAACAGTTCTTCGAACCCCGTCCATTATTTCTTTATCAGAAATGCCTTCCTTTTTTAATTTCTGTATCCCCTCGACTAGGGCTAATGGATTGAATACTTTTGGCATAATTAATGTTGTAAATAATTAATTTCTAAAATCCTCCTAGCACAGAATCGATATATTCACTTCCTTCTTCCGCTATTGCTTCTGGGATAACCCAATCTCCTGGCATGTATGACAGATATAATTCAGGGTCAAGATTAAAATGTTCACCAACCTCCACGGCATCTGCTAACTCTTTGTCATATCCCTCTCGCTTGCTCTTGTAAATCGTATCCATCGTGTCTAATATTTGTTGTCTCTGGTCAGGAGTAATCATTCCCTCACCTTTAAAAGCCAAATTATATTTAGCTGCAAGAGAATTATAAATACTAGTAGCATTTTTCCTTATATCATACTCCCCTTCTCTGACAACCGAACCAGGATCAAGTACTTTGACATAAGAAAAAATCAAAGCATCATCGTCATAAGCGCTTGTAGTGTTAATATCAAAAGTCTTAGCAAATGAGAACCCTTCCTCAAGAACTCTGACGGTTTTTGTTAACTCCTTATATTGAGATTGCAACTTAACCACTTGATCAAATTCTTTTTCTGATTCTTCAGTTCCCGCTTTGTCAGGCAATTCAATGCCATTTTTTAAAGCATTAATATAACTAGCCATCTCATCTGCACCTACATAACCCTTTGAGGCCGCAAGAGCTTTTAAACCAGCGTCACCTGACATGTCGAAGCCACCTGGTAACACTTGATTTACATTTAAATCGTCAAGAGCTATTAAGTTTCCGTCTTTATCTTTAGCCTCAATATGAAGATGGCTTCCATCGCCTCCACCCATCGGAATAACATTCCCCGTATTTCCCATTTCTCCAAGCACCATCCCTGCAAAAACTGTTTGTCCTTTTTCAAATGGTAAATTATTTAAATGAGCGTAACGAATACTAGTTCCATCCTCCATTTGCACGACTATACTATTTCCATATCCGCCACTTTCCGCTTCAGTTTGTGCTTTTAATACTTCCCCATCTGTAAATGAATAAATAGGATCACCAATTACCCCGTCAATATCAACCTCAAACCCTTTATGATATTGAGAGCCTTTTACAATAACCCCACTACCTATTTGGCTAGTATAATCATCAAAACTTTGAAAAATTTGGGAAGCTTCGAAAGCTCCCTGTCCACCACCAAGTGACATAGATTGTCCAGTAGCAGGGTCGATCATTTCTAACATGCCCGATGTTTTATCAAACATATATCCTGGACTCATTAAATTTCCGAACATGTCATATTTTGGAGCGGTGAATGATAGTTCAGAAGTTAGAGAATCGTTCACTCCAGTTGCAATAGCCGAACCATCTGCATTTAATACTTTTTCAGGAACTCCGTTTGCATTGATCTTATAAAGATATCCATCATTTATTAATTCAGTAATATCCTGATCAACTTGTCCTGCTGTCTGAGGCGGTAGTATTTGTAGCATATTAGCAATCGCGTCTAATCCACTCACTTTATTAGCGGCATTTGCATCAGCGAGACTTTGAGCACTTTGCATCGCCAACGTATCTTCCTGAAGTCTTAGAGTATCGATCTGATCTCTCATCCCCCCTAAAGTAGCCTCATCTGCGCCTTTTAATCCAGCCTCAAATAAAGCTAATTCCGATTTTCTGCGTAGATCAGCTATTCTAATCTGCTCGTTAACATCTCTCTGAATCAAATCTTGTCTTTCAACATTTTCAGTCGATCTTCCAAATCCACTAAAACTAAATCCAGCCTGTGCAACTTCACGTCTTCTTTCTCCTCCCTCTTCGATCAAACCCTTTTCCCTCCCAAATTCAGCACTTAAACGCTCTTCTTCGCCCGCTACAAGCTTTTCGCGTCTTTTCCTTAGTTTTTCCTCTCTTGTGGTTAATTCGCCCTCTCTGCGCTTTAAAATGTCCTCTGCTACTGCCCCCGGTTCTTCTCCTGGTGGAATTTCTTCTGGGAGTTGACTACCTATTAAAAATTTTAATTCTTCATCTGAGTAAATATCGAATTCAGACCTTTGACGTGCAACTTTGAATCCTAGCTCTATTTCCTTTTGTCTATCATCTAATTGATCGAACGGCACTCCAAAAGCTGTGGTGGTTCCTTTTTCTCCAACACCAACAGTAACCAAAGGCTCTTCTGGTGTGGGAGTAACAGTAGTTGGTTCTACTGCTGGGGTTATTTCCTTTGGAGCATTAGGGTCAGCTATTCCGCCAGGTATTGGTTTAATCCCCCCGGGGGTCATTTGAAAACCCTCAGGGATAGGTTCTTCAACTTTTGGAGTCACTCCCTCTTTAAGTCGGGCTTCCTTAGCGGCAACAGCCGCACGTCTTGCTAAGTGTTCTGGTGAAGGTACCGAAGGATCTTTCAAGTTAGGGTCAGCTATACCTCCTGGAATCGGCTTAACTCCTCCAGGAGTCATCTGAAACCCTTCTTGAATAGGTTTTTGTACAACCTCTTCTTTGACTCCACCTGGAGTCTCTACAGCCTTAGGTTGTATTTGCTTTCTATTCCTCTCGTCAAGCTCTGCCTGAGTAAGGTGTATGAATCTGTTTTCTTTGAATATCATATTAAGTTGTTAATATCCGTAAGCTTCTATGAGTATCTGAGAGAACTGATAAGCACCATTGTTAGTTATCTTACATCTTATCTTTACAGCGTTTTCGTATATTGTTACTGGTAGAACATAATCATTAGCTCCCGTTGTTATGATGCTCGCTTGTTCGCTTGATGTAGCAGTTATATGTTGGAAACTATCATTTAATGACCCCGCTTGATAACCTCCTGTCCCCGTTGTCCAGATAAAATCCTGGATATAGTTATTTGAATTGTTGGTTGCTCCACTAGACTGCATAGAGTAATGAATCCTTATATAGTACGGTTTGAAGCCCGTAGGAATGGTTAAGTCTACCTGTTTTGCACCAGCTTCTGCTGGATGAATAACAGCTATTGCTTTACTGAACACTTTTATACCGCTGTCACTTATCAACATTTCTGTAGCTGAATATGCCTTCCCTACAGAGAACAAAGCATTTCCTGATGCTCCAGCTCCAGTAGTACTAAATGAGCCCGCTGTAGCGCTTATTAAATATTTATATGCTGGTGATAATCCTGTAAAATCGCCCATCATCACACCTGGAGGGCTAACAGTTATCGCTGCATCAGCAGCCACATCATCAGTAGTGAATCCTATAAAATTACCATTAGTCTGTCTGTCAGATTCTAATTTATAAACCTTCCCACCTCCATCTATTGTGTACTCTAGGTGGAACATTAAATCAGGAGTAGATTCTGCTGACCATGTTGTGGTTGAGGCTGTATAAACAGAATAACCATGACTGGCGTAATTGTCAGCATTTTCATAAGCCAAGGCTGGATAATTTGCCGCGTCGTTAGCTATACTTCTTTTGAATACAAACCAATATTTTGTATTCGCTGTTAAAGTTGGAGGCGTTGACCATGTGAAATTTACCGGTGAATACCCTGCTGCTAAACTACTAAGATCAAAAGTATTGGAAGTGCCATTTGTAATCGTACTTTTATCAGGTTTATTTGTGGAATTTCCCTGTATCTCTACAGTGACATTGTCCGTAGGTGCAAGAGTTTTGGACATCCACACTCCTAATCTTTCTACTGTAATAGCTCCAACCCCCGCATCTGTGTAGGTGAAACTTTGCGCCATCCAAGTTCTTCCATCAATATCGCCAAAGTCAAGATCAGCAAAAGACGCTGCGTCATATTTGAATAGTCCATCAGTACCGTCTAAATGTATTGAGAGGGTATCTTTAAAACCATCGCCTATTTGACCGAGGGCTACTGGAGTGGTTGAACCATCAATCGCTTCACCCGCCGTCATGGATAATGGCCCCCCTAAATTAGAGTGGGTATGTAAAGCATCAGCGTCACTGGATGAGCTACTAGTTATCGTAGTTAAATTCGCCGCTGTCACGGTTGCTCCTGCACCATCTAACTTATTGAGTTCCGCGGCCGTTGAAGAAACATCAGAAATTACCGTTGCTAAAAGACCAGCTACGATATTCCCTACATCAGCGGTTAAATCAACATCAAGTATGTAAGTTTCATCACCGGCTGGACTACCAACTGATTCAGCCAATCCACCTCTTGCGTTAATCTTAGTTTGTAAATATCCCTCTGTTGTATCAGAGCTTGTGATTTTTAATTTGTCATTCGATCCACTTAATGAAGCCAAAGACGAAAGTGTGATCTCTGCCTGATTCCCATCGGTAAACTTCATGTCGCTACCATCGAGTCGGAATCTAAAATCACTACCACTCAAATCTAAATCAAAAGTAGTAGTCGGGTTCCCACCATCGTTATCTAGCTTGGTATTTGTTGATGTTTGTAAATCTTGCCAGAATAGATAATTGTCCGAAATCATTATTTCAGAGCCGGCGGGATGTTCGAATATCTTTGTGGTTCTAACATCACCAAGATAAAGATCCTGTCCTCTGCCACTTCCTGCAACAGTAAATGTGTTCGCGGTTCCATCGTATGAATCTATCAATACTACCTCTTGGCGTGCGGTGCCGGGCTCAATTACTGCGTAAGTATCTGTTGTCGTGGGTGAATAGACCGGGGGTGTATCAACGTATATGGTTAGATCGGTGCCGGAATCTCCGAGTGTTTGCACTAATTCTTCTAAGTAATCATCCTCTACAGGTATATAAGTCACATTAGATGCCGAAGCCGGTATCATGGTGAGCAATAACGCGACTATTATACCTATGGAAGTACCACGGATGGCATTCTTTTTGCGCGTAAGCCATTTTTTGAGTGATTTGGACATAATGTATGGGTTAACCAATTTTATCTTGTTCTAGCATATCAAACGTGTTCCCTTGCCATGTGGCGGTTGCCTTGTCCAGTGTAAAGACGATATTCTTGCCGAACGCTCTAACCCTCACCTGAACCTTTGTAGTTCCACCATATCCTAACAATGGAATATATATTTTATATAGAAATAAATCTATAGTTTTTGTTCCTTTAGAAATCGGGTAAGTTCCAACAGGTTTAACACCTATCGGAATCGCTCCGGTCGTTACATCTATATTATCATCATCTATTGTAGCACTTGCAACTAAAAGATTGTCGAAATATATCTGAACACTCACATTTGAGCCTTTGTTTTTTAATCCAAAGAAGTCCATCCTTTCAATATCCTTCCAGGTCTCAGGCTGATTAAAATCCCAGTTCTTAGTTTTGAGTTCATAATCAATCGAAGCCCCGGCATCGTTAAAGCCCGTCTCTATTTCATACATTTGACCACTAGCTGCACTCGCTATTACATGTTTTACTTCTCCATCATCCATTTCATATTGCCCATATTGATAAGCGGCTGGGATAGAATATTCAGAATAATCTTTTGTGAAATTTGATCTCACCAGAGTTTTGTTTGGTATGTCGTCTCCTGTTGAATCAAAGCTAAAGAAATACTGATCATATTCAAGGTTATCCAGTACATAGCCACAGTTGCTATTATACGATACTGGTGCGATATCCTTTAGTGCGTTGTTGACCTTCGCTGAATCCACTTTCTTTGAAAGCGCCTCTGCTCCTTCAACGCCATCACGCGGTTCCAAAGTATTCAAACCTTCATTACTGAAAAATATTGTACCATTCCCCGCTGGCCACCATGCCCTATCTGAATACAATCCATCTTTGGCATTTAAAGGTAGTGCGGAAGGTGTTGCAACATCGACTGCATAAATCTTCTTTTCTTTAGCGGCTAACCAAACCTGTCCAGCCTCTTTTAATCCTGTTCCTTTTCCTTGTTCATCCCCACCAATTACTACCGAATTATCGTCTATATTCTGACCATCAGCAGGCGCGGCATTAGAATAATACATTGTGATCGGGTTCGCATCTTCGCCGAATCCGGCAAGTCGATCCTGCAAATATTCAGTATGTCGAGTCTTAGGTTTTGCAGGATATGCAGTAACTACTCCTGCAGGAATTGTAATACTAAGATAATCATCGATTCCATTACCACCCCACAGAACATTTTTATACACATCAAAATCCCACCTAGTGCGCGGCCCGGAACTGCCTGACTCATATTCTGTTAATCCAGTATAGATTTCTGTCCACGAATCAGTAGTCTCATTGTATTTATATATTTTACTACCACTAAACCTGAGGGCGATTTTACCTCCTGCATCATCTCTTTTACGGAAAAAGTAGGAAGTTATAGGCTTACCATCCACATCGTCACCAAACGTAGCTATCCCACGCCTGGTTATGAGCCTCTTGGATGAATCTCTACGAAAATTCTTTAAAACTTCGAAGTCATTATCAGGGATCTGGCTCGCATCAGCGAGATTTAATCCGCCCTTTCCTTTCCCTTCCTTGTTGTAGAGAATTTGTGTTGTTGGCATTATCTAGTGTGATAGTTAAGTCCTTTTGGGTTGTAGTTGTTTCTTCTTCTACGAACAGTTTTATAATCGATCTGGTTATCCCTGAATAGCTGGCTGGTCTTGTATGTATTAATTGCAAATTCATAATCCTCTAGTTTATCTATCTTCGGTTGCCTGTTGCCTCGTGGAGAACTCCATCCTAAGTAAGCCGCATATTTAATTAATACTCTCGCAAAAAGATCGTTATAGGCGATTGCCACAGTGTCAGTAGTCGGGAACGCTAATTCTGCCAAGTAAAGCTCTGAAATCGTTTCTACCTTATTAGGCGTTGGATATACGCCTATTTTTGTACCCCTGATATA
>SDBT01001589.1_pt1 | contig 40352 bp, 35 predicted proteins | sample 2277101 | NCBI WGS metagenome assembly SDBT01 (sample SAMN10404973, study PRJNA504765) | marine sediment metagenome | isolation source: marine sediment core GS10_PC15, 103 cmbsf | place: Arctic Ocean: Southern Knipovich Ridge | collected 2010 | reverse complement strand
GATGCCACACTGCGGTCCTTTGCCTTGCACTGCAAGGACAGCAATTCCGTACAGTTAAAAGTTCTCTATACCACCAGCGAAGAACTCCATGAACAGCAGTACGAACAGTTGAAAGGCGAGTATGAATTCGCCGAGTTCATAAGAGAGGGTGATTTCAAACAAGACCTGATGGCCATCTTATCGTTACAAAAATACGTCCTTTTCTTGGTTGACGACAATATTTTTGTCAAGGATTTCCACGTTGCCGATGTAATTCAGAGCTTGGAAGACAATCCTGACGCTGTCGGTTTTTCTTTGCGACTGGGCAAAAACACTACCTGTTGTTACATGTTGGATCGCGAACAAAGACTGCCTCATTTTGATGAGTTGAGCCATGACATACTGAAACATGATTGGACAGTGGCTGACTATGACTTTGGATATCCTTTGGAGGTATCGAGTTCGGTGTATCGGGTGTCAGATCTCTTGTCTTTGTTAACTCGCATCGATTTCTCAAATCCAAATACCTTGGAGTTAATGCTGGATACAAACAAACACTACTACGCGGGCCAAGCAAATCAGCTCCTTTGCTATGAGGAATCAGTTGCATTCTGCAATCCGGTAAACGTTGTTCAGGCTCTGTGGCAGAACAAGTCTGGAACCAAGTTTGCCCATTCGACCGAAAGCTTGGCCCGAATGTTTGGCAATGGTGATCGCATTGACGTGGACAAATGTTCAGATATGATCCCAAATTCTTGTCACCAGGAGATAGAATTCAGTTTTGTTAAAACGGGCCCATTGGTTTCAATCGTTATCCTGAATCGCAATAGGGTTGACAATCTCCGGATTTGTCTGGACTCGATCAAACGCAATACGCCGGAACGGCACGAAATAATTATTGTGGACAATGCCTCGACCGATGGTTCGCTGGATTACTTACATGACTTGCCCGACATCACCCTGGTGGAAAACACTACAAATCTTGGCTGCCCGCCAGCGCGAAACCAGGCGATGGCCCTGGCAAAAGGTGATTTTGTGGTCTTTCTGGATAATGATACCATTGTTACTCCTGGTTGGATCACTGCTTTCATTGAGCATACTCGCAAGGACCCGAAGATTGGAATATTGGGTCCGCGTTCCAATTATGTTTCAGGCTATCAGCTGGTCCCGAACGTGCCTTACAGGGACTTTCAGGGCCTTGAGCAGTTTGCACGAACCTTTTCCGAACGAAATACAGGGCGTACCACTCCAACACACCGCTTGGTTGGCTTTTGCATGTTTGTCAAGCGAGAAGTAATTGACAAGATAGGCGCTCATGACGCTCAGTTTGGAAAATTCGGGTTTGAGGATGACGACTTTACCTGGAGGACCGTCATTGCGGGGTTCGAAGCAGCCATTGCACACGATGTATTTATTCACCACACCGGTGGTCCTCAGGGAGCAGGCAGTGCAGAATACAACAGGCTCATGCTGGAGGCGTGGGAGGTGTTCAAGCGAAAATGGGAACTACCAAAGGATCTTCCCTATGGCGCCAGATACAACGTTCAGGAGATTCTCTCTCGGCCCTTTGATCCGGACCGCCACTATGTCCCTGCAGCCGATCAGTCTGAGCTGGAGCAACTAGTGTACCAGCCCACCGAACCTGCGGAGACAGTGCCGGAGTCGACTGTTGACTCAAGTGTTGCAGAAAAGATAACACCCACGCAGCTGATAATCTGGTCTCCTACACTCGAACCTAACGATTTGGAAAGACGTCTCAACTGTATTCAACGGTTTTCCGGACCCTCTGACGGCTTTGCCGTCACGTTGGTTGAGGGGGGAGAGATAATTGCAGAAAACAAGCTGGACATACGGACAACTGCTGCGTCCACACCCCAGGCTGCCTTGAAAGAGGCCCTTACCTGGGAGGCAAAGCACGTCGTCTTACTATCCACTCAGGTGATCGTCACCAAACGCTGGCTGGACAACCTGCTGGCGGTGGCAGATTCAGATCCCTCCATTGCTGCTGTGGGGCCAACTTCTAATGCCGCGCCCAGCCCACAGCAGGTCAAGAAGTGCTACAAGAGTACCAAGAAGGAAATGCAAAAATTCGCCGCTCGGCGTGCCCGACAACACAGGGATGCATGGGACGAAGTTTCCTGTTTGGGCGCTTTTTGCGTGTTGCTCAAGCGTCATGCGGCAGATGCTGTGGGCGGCTTGGATGAGAGCCTTTCTCTACCAGAAGCGTTGGGGGGCCTGTACCAACGGCTGCAATCCAAAGGCTTCAAGCTAGCGCTGGCCAAGGGCGTGTATGTCCATCATAGCCAACTCACGCCCGAAGAACGGGCAGATCAAGTGGCGTGATGAATTTGCCGGTTTATTGATTACTGAAGAAGATTTTGGAAGGGCAACAGCCCCATAAGATCTGATAACGGCCCATTCTACGCCAATGAGATGCTAAACGTGTCAGATCTCGCGTTTGCTCGGTCTATGTTGACCATGATTGTGTCCTGCGGTTTTAGGTCTGCACCGCAGTCCAAGGGAAGGTGGCATTCCATCATATAGTTGATCAAGAGGACCATGTACCTTTGACGCCGCTTGTCAAGGACCAGGGCTTCCTCTTTTTGTCCCACAAGACGTTCCATGTATCTGTAGATCCAATAACGGTTCCTCTCTTGCTGAAGTGCGGCAATGTAGCTTATGGGTTGCTCGATAGCCTGGATAATGAACCTGAGGTCTTCTTCGGTATATGGCCTCTGAAGGCCGAGGAGTCCTCTGAATTGGCGCTGTGCGACCAGATCGAGATATTTTCTCAAGGGAGAAGTCATGGTGAGGTAGGCGTCCAGCCCAAGTCCTGCATGGGGTTCTGGATCGAGGCTCAACACAACCCGGCTCAAAAGCCGTCGTTGCATCCAGTTTTCATAGAGTGTCCCACCATTTTCTCCAATGAGGTTCCCCCGAGGGGGAAGTTGTGACCTGAAGACTGCAGGCTGCCCGTTATCCCGAAAGAAGCGGGCTGTAAGCCAGTTGGCCAGGATCATGCATTCTGAGACCATCACCCGACTGGGACTTTCACGGTTTATCTGTGAGACAAATATCTCGCCCTGGCTGCTTACGCGAACATTCACTTCCGGAAGCCTGAGTTGAATTGCGTTTGCCTCCATGCGAATTTGGCGCAACCGTTGGGCCAGCTCATATATTGCCGACAGTTCGGGATCTTCTTGAACCATCAGGTTGGCATCATAGTAGGTGAGCTGCCGATTCACCTTGACTACACTGGGAAATATTTCATAGGCGGAAACGTTTGCCGAACTGTCAAGGTCGGCAACTATACTGATCGCCGGTCGCTCCTGGCCCTCTTTGAGGCTGCACAGGTCTTCTGCCAAAGACTGGGGAAGCATAGGAATACGCTTCTCGGGCATGTATATGGAACTTGCACGGGCCAAGGCTTCATCATCCACTATCCCTCCGGTTTCCAGAAAGTGACCCACGTCCGTCACATGCACCCCTAGCTGATAACCGTCCTGCTTGGTCTCAATACTGAGGGCATCGTCAAAGTCGAGAGTTCCCTGGCCATCTATGGTTATGGTTGAAAGATGGGTAAGATCTCGCCGACTCCCTTGGGGGCTTGCCGTTGAGGTTTGCCGTCCCAGCTGTTTTGAAGCCTCCACGACGTCAGGTGGAAAGGAATCAGATATACCGAACCGATGGAGGTTCAGGTTCTCATCCTTATCCCAGACTCCCAATCTGACCAACAGGTGAAGAGGGCCTTCATTTGGGTCAAGGCCGGAGCGTGAAATCATTTGCTTGCCTATTGCGTACTGAGGGCTGTCTTTTCCAAACAGAAAGTAAGCCTTCAATATCTCGACAACCTCTTTTTTGTCCTGCGGCATTGACGGGTCGCGGGTTTCCATGACATGGCGGATCCAGTGGCTCGCATCCTCAATCATACGTGTCTTTCTGGCCTCTTCTCGAATCTGCGCCGCAATACGCGCCACTTGCTCCGGGGTATTAGGGAAGAACCGGTCAGTATCAAACTTGAAATAGAGACGATCTTTGAACACGGCCCGCATCACCGCTGAAGTGTGGTCGTCGGTAATCTTGTCGGTAAAACACAGCTCTGACATGGTCTGCAAATCGAACCATGTAGCCTCGGTGTGCAGAACCTGCCAGAGTGCTTCAACGTCTATTTGATCCCGGAGTTGCCCTCTTCTTGCTCCTGCGGCCTGGAGATGCTCCACCAGGGCATCTCTTCCAATCTTGACGTCAAGGCGCTCCTTTGCTGTGTGGGCCAGTCGCTTTTCTGTATGGCTCACCTCGCGGTTACGCTCAGTGAGCATGCGAATTTTGTGGTTCTTGCGTTCCAGAACAACCGCACAGACTATCTCTTTGCGGTCAATATATTCGACAATGGTGCCGGGTTCCATGCTTAAGCCTATAACAACGAGGCCGGCAAAAGTCAACAAAGGTAGCCCGAGGGCATAGAGCATGGAGCAAAGGGTGCAGGGCAAAAGAAATGCCTAAAATGCCTGGAGTTGGAAGAGCCTAAAGTGGACATGGGCATAGAGGATGAAGGTTACCTCCAGCACACAAATCGTTTTGACTCTTTTTTTGACCTCTGTTAGCATCCCAAGCTTATGCCCTTGAAATCATACCGGCTCATCAAGCCCTACTTTGTTGAAAAGAGGGCTGTTGTCCTGTTGGGGCTGTTTTCTCTGTTTGCCGTTGACATCCTTCAACTGTTCATACCGCGGATCATAAAATGGGTCGTGGATGATTTGATCATGTTTTCCATGACCGCCACAAAGCTCTTTCATTATTCCGTCTACATTGTGGGTGTGGCTGTGCTGATCGGCATATTTCGGTTTTTCTGGCGCAGATGTCTCATAGGAACATCCAGGCGCGTAGAGGAAGGGATAAGAAACCAACTCTTTTCTCATGTCCAGACTCTATCTGCGGCATATTTTGATAAGACGAAAACCGGGGACCTCATGGCCCATGCCACCAATGACGTGCAGCATATCAGGATGGCTGTCGGTATGGGCATGGTGGCTCTGACTGATGCGGTGGTTCTTGGTCTGGCTGCCATTGGCTTCATGCTTTACATCAACGTGACTCTCACCATCTTCTCTCTGCTGCCCATGCCGATTATTGCCGTGTTGGCCCGTGTGTTTAGCCGACGTTTGCACCGCCGATACAGGGAAGTCCAGGCCTCCTTTGCGGAGTTGACGGAGGTAGTGCGGGAACGTTTTGCCGGCATCCGGGTGGTCAAAGCATACAGTCGGGAGGAGGGGGAGGCGAATAAACTCTCAGACATCTCAAAGGAGTATTTGAGCAAGAGCCTTGGGCTGGTCCGGGTTACAGGGGTCTTTTTCCCGGGAATGATGTTCTTTTCCAGCCTGAGTGTCGCCGTGGTGCTCTATCTTGGTGGGCGACAGACAATTAGCCTTACCATTACCCTGGGTGATTTTGTGGCATTCATTAGCTATCTGGGTCTTCTCACCTGGCCCATGATGGCTATGGGCTGGGTTATCAACCTGATCCAGCGAGGAGCTGCTTCTCTTGACAGGATAAACGTCATCCTGCAAACTGCGCCTGACATTGACAGCCCAAGAAGCCCCGAGTCTGTGCAGACAATTACCGGAAACATTGTGTTTGATGAAGTGGGCCTCAAGTACCGGTCGGGTCAGGGTTTTGCTCTTTCACGGATATCATTTTCAGTGCAACCAGGCCAAACCCTGGGTGTGGTGGGGCCAACAGGAAGCGGCAAGACCACGCTGTGCCACCTGATTCCAAGGGTTGTCGATGCAACAGAGGGGTGCCTTTTTATCGACGGAGTCGATATCCGCCAGATATCCCTCAAAACCCTTAGGGCCCACATGGCAGTGGTGCCCCAAGATGCCTTCCTGTTTTCCGGCAGCATCCGGGAAAACCTTTATTTTGCCAAGGAAGATGCCTCCGAGGAAGAAATCATGCAGGCCGCTCGGGCAGCCAGTCTATATGATACCATCACGGGATTTCCACAGCAGTTGGACACGGTCATTGGAGAAAGGGGAGTCACCTTGTCTGGTGGTCAGAAGCAGCGACTGGCTCTGGCAAGGGCCCTTCTGATCTCAGCACCCATCCTGGTCCTGGATGATCCTCTGAGTCAGGTGGACACGGAGACGGCTGCAGCCATTCTGGCCAACGTCAAAGAACTTTCCTCCGGGCGAACCACAGTCATGGTCTCTCACCGAATCAGCCACGTGCGACACGCTGATTTTGTTGTTGTGCTGGAACAAGGACGTGTGGCCGAGGCAGGCACCCATGAAGAACTAATGGCGCGGGAGGGATTCTACAGCAGAACATACCAGTGGCAGGAGATTGAGGAAGGCCTGAAAAATGAGAGTTGACTACGGATATTTTGAAGAAGATCAACTGGGCAAGCCCTATGACGTAGGATTGCTCAGAAAGCTTTTTCCGTATGTCCGCCCGTATGGGTTGATGTTTTTGCTCTCTATCGGGCTTGTCACAGCCATAACGGTCCTGGATTTGGCACTGCCTTACCTGACCAAGGTGGCCATTGACCGCTACATTGTGCAGGACCTGCGGGATGACAAATCCGGTGTTTCACAGCAAGGGCGATTCTATGTGGCCGACCTTCGGGTGCCAAAAGTAGAAGAAGTCATAAGTCGCTATCCATCGCTTTTTGAGATCGAGCGGCCTCACGCAAGGATTCTCTATGAGGACCTTTCCAAGCTCGAGAGCTCCGACCTCGCAGTTGTCCGAATGCGAGACTATGCCGGCGTGGCCCGCATTGCCCTCGTTTTTCTCGGCGTCATTGTCTTGCATTTTGTTTTCAGCTTTGCGCACGTGCTCGTAATGGAATATGCAGGACAATCCATCATGCACGACATGAGACTGACACTGTTTAAGCATATACAGGGTCTTTCCATTGCGTTTTTTACCAGAAACCCGGTAGGGCGGCTGGTTACCCGTGTGACCAGTGACGTTCAGAACCTGCACGAATTTTTTACTTCCATGATCACGGTTGTTTTCAAAGACATCTTTCTCGTGGTTGGCATCACTGTTGTGCTTCTGGTCATGAACTGGCGACTTGCCCTGATCTGCTTCTTGATGCTTCCGTTCATCTTTTTGGCCACAACGTACTTCAGCGGCCTTGCCAGGGACGCCTTTCGGGATCTTCGCGTCAAGATCGCCGAGATCAACACAAGGCTTCAGGAGACCGTTGACGGCATTCGTATAGTACAGTTGTTTTTGCAGGAGGCAGCGAATTACAGACGCTTTCGCAAGCTCAACCACGAAAACTACCTGGTCGGAATGCGCCAAATCAACATATTTGCCGTATTTATGCCGTTTATCGAAGTCCTGAGTTCGGTCACCACGGCGCTAGTCATATGGTACGGCGGCGGGCGAGTTGTTTCCGAGACCCTGAGCCTTGGGGCCCTCGTTGCCTTCATTTCCTACATGAGGATGTTTTTCCGACCCATTCGCGATATGGCGGAAAAGTACAACATCATGCAGTCGGCCATGGCTTCGTCTGAACGGCTTTTTCTCATTCTTGACACGCAGGAGCTGATTCCCGAGCCAAAGGTGGCGAAGCAAATACCGGCAGAAGGGGAGGGAACGGTTTCTTTTGACAGTGTCTCTTTTTCTTATGTCACGGGAGACAGTGTCCTCAAGGACGTCTCATTTTCCGTTGGGAGCGGTGAGACCGTGGCCATAGTGGGGCCAACCGGGGCCGGAAAATCAACGCTCATCCATCTCCTTGAACGGTTCTATGATCCGACAGACGGTCGCATCACAGTGGGTGGTATTGACATACGTCAAATTCCTAAGGCCTTACTGCGCTCCAAAATGGCCTTGATCACCCAAGATGTGTTTCTGTTTGCAGATACCATTTCAGACAACATCCGCGCAGGGAACCCGCACCTCACCGATGAGAGGCTCAAAGAGATCGTTTCAGCGTGTAACCTTGACCGGTTGATTCAGGGACTTTCTCACGGGTTGGATACCGTCTTGAGCGAAGGCGGCCGCACCCTGTCAAGTGGTGAAAGGCAGTTGTTGGCTTTTGCACGGGCCCTGGCCCGCGATCCAGAAATCTTGATTCTGGATGAGGCGACTTCAAGTATAGACACGGAAACAGAGCGGCTTATCCAGGAGGCAACACTGAGGCTACTTCAAAAGCGTACCGCCATCGTGGTGGCCCACCGGTTGTCTACTATTAGACATGCAGACCGTATCATTGTCCTTCACAGAGGACGTGTCAGAGAGACCGGCTCACACGACGAATTGATGGCCAAACAAGGGTTTTACTATCAATTGTACCAGTGGCAGGCGGTTTCTTGAGTGGGAGGCGTATTGTTACCAGAGCGGCCCGCAGGCTGCGGTCGAGATGAAGCAGATCGCGTCGTCTTCGGTTCTTGCCTCTGCTTCATTGGAGTAGTCTGAATTGTCATCATCTTTGTATCCCATGGCGCGATAGCGATATGTGGTGTAGGGCTCCAGGTTTGTGTCTCTGTATCCTGTCGTATCGGGTCCCAGCGTGGCTATTTCGGCAAACGAGTCGCTAGAATCTGACTCATCCGAGACTTTGATTCTTTCCAACTTCATCCCGGCCGCTTGATTGGAATTGTATGTCCAGGAGAGATCAATCTCGCTGTCGGAGACTGCTTGTGCAGACAGCCCGGTTGGGGTGGCAAAAGGGGTGGTTGCGGTGGCCTCATTGGAATAGCTGGGCGGGAGGGCGTCGCCGCCAGACACCTCCCGTCGGAACGCCACAACTCGGTAACAGCAACTGGTAGAATCATCCACATTTGTGTCGCTGTATGTTTCGACATTTTCATCAACTTGATCTATTTGTTCACAACCGCCGGCCAATATACAGTCGTCGCCAAACTCACAGACGCCATCTATTGAAATCTTTCGTTCTATTCTGTACCCGGATTCTTCGTCGGAGTTGTCTGTCCAGGAGAGATCAATCCGGCTGCCCGAGACTGCTTTGGCAGACAGCCCGCTTGGTGTGGCAAGAGAAGTGGTGGCACTGCTCTCCTGACAAGGGTCAGAGTATATCCCCTCGTCGTTATATGCCGTCACTTGGTAGTAGTAGGTAGTAAACTCTTCTAGGTTTGAATCATTGTCGCTGTACGTCTGAACATCCTCACCAACAGTATCAATTTCTGCGTAATCGCCACCTGTTTGGGTCTTCCGTTCGATGCTGAAACCCGATTCTGCGCCGGAGTTGTCTGTCCATGAGAGATTGATCTGGCTGCTGGATGCCGCTTCAGCCGACAGATCGCTCGGTGCGCCGAGAAGCGTAGTGGCATCTTTATCTTCGGACTCGGACTCGCCACTGTTGTTATATGCTGTCACGCGGTACGTGTAATTGGTAAGCTCAACTACATCCTGATCACGGTATTGGTATTCTTCAACATTTGGATCAATCCTAGCTATTTCTACGTAGTTGGAATCTGACCCGGTCTTTCGGTCTATCCTGAATCCCGATACATGTTCAGCAGAGTCATAAGACCAAGAAAGATTGATCTTTGTGTCTGATTCGGCTGTTATATCAAGGATGCTTGGAGGTTCAGGAGGGGGTAGGCTGCCAATAAACTGGCCAAAACTGACCGGTTCATCTACATCAACATACGAAGTGGTGTAGTGGCTGTCCGCACCTTTACGGATCACGGCTACTGAGCCACCCCCATTGCCGCCACCAGGAATGATTGCATAAACAAAAAAGTATTCTCCTTCATCATGGACATGGAGAGGCGACACTGCAATGCCTCTGGGCGTATCTCCAACCGCAATGTCAGTCACGACGGTAGGAGGGTCAAGACGAAGATCGATGACGGATATGGTAGTATCGCCGTAATTTGCCACGTACAGATAATCTCCATCAGGCGATACTGCCACCCCGGCAGGAGCTGTTCCCACTGTAATGGGGTCTTCGTTTGCTTGCCAGGTAGGTGGGTCGCTGGCGGTGTCCACGGAAATGACAGATACGGTGCCAAAGCCGCCAACAGAATCCTTGGCCACATAAACATAGTATTTCCCTTCACCATCGAGAGGCGATACTGCAATGCCACGAGGCCTATTTCCAACCCCAACGAGGGTGATCCGGTTCTCATTCTGGGTGTCAATGACTGATACAGTGTTACCAGCACTGTCGGTCACGAAGACATAGCGGCCATCTTCATCTGGCGATACTGCCACGCCAAAGGGTGTGCCGATCACATCCACATAGGCGACAGAATCATAATCAAAGGTGTCGATGAACGATACAGTGCCACTAGTACGGTTCGTTACATACACATGCCTTCGGTCCGGCGATATTGCCACACCATGGGGGTCAACTCCAACAGCAGCAGTGGCAATAACCTGGCTATCAGAAATCCGGACGACATGTAACGTATTGTCAGCTATGTTAGCCACATAGGCGTAGTAACTCTCAGCCTCACATCTAATCGCTAGCGTCAAGCCAAATAGGACGACAGCACAAAGAACAAACCATACCCTTTTCATAGCATTCTCCGTTATAGCTTTTGATAAGGTGCAAACAATGGCGCAGAGCTGTTTGCTGATGACAGGTAGAGCAAGAACCGTGCACAACTTGATGCTTGGGCGATTTAACTTTAAGTTTCGGGTAGTTATGTCAGGTTTGCGCAAGGCGGATGGGTGGGATTGAGAAAAAAGAAGCTCAAAAGTGGCAAAAAAATACCCATTTACAGAGAAGGTAGCCTGGTCGATGTGAAAACAATTGCCACTTATGAGCAAGAAGGTGGGAGCGGATGGACTTTGTGCAAAGCCGTCAGGGCTGGGAGCGGAGGGTCTTTGAGACCTCGCGGGTTAGTTCAAGGACCTTTACGGCGTGATTCAGTGAAAGCGAGCCCGTGCCGCAGCTAGGGGTAATCAGGGATTGGGCCAGCAGCCTGGAGCGGTCGATTCCGAGAGCCTCCAGGTGCGCCACCTGGGCCCGCCATTTTTCTGCCAGACTGGAGGGTGTTTCACGGTCAATGTCGTTGCTGTCAGCAGTGGGGACGATGCCCCAGGCAAGGGTGCGGCCCTGGTCAAAAAAGTCCTTGAGGGGTTCCTCGTATAAGGCCAGGCGGTCGAAAAAACCGTAGGCGTCGAAGCTGAGTATGTCTGCCGGGGAATCCAAGATCAAAGACCAGTCGGTATTTGCGCACACGTGGACGCCAGCAAGGCCTCCTGCATAGTGTATGGCCTCGATGACCTCAGAAAGGACCCGGACTACGTCCTGTTTTGAGATGCTTATAAAGGCCGATGTACCAAAGCCTGCCAGTGCTGGTTCATCTATGAAAACAATGGCAGGTACTCCCCACGTTGACAGTTTTTCCGCCTGCCAGCGTGCCTTCATCGCAAGGGTTTTTACGAGCACGTCCAGGAGGCGATCGTCATAAAAAAGGGCACGTTTGTTCTGATCTGTCACTCCGGTACCCATGGTCACAGGTCCGGTAATTTGACCTTTTATGGCTGCGGGCAGCGGGTCCACAGATTTGATCTTGTCAAGAAGGGTAAAGAAACCTGCGGCATTATCCTCGGTAATGGCAAAACGGGTACCATCCAGGGGTGACGCGCCTTCGGTCACCAAGAGATAATCTTCGTAGAATTTCAGCGAATCATCCTCAAATGTCGATCCGGAGGTGTCAATAAACACTCGATCTTCGTCTTTGACAACGCCCGGGATGCCAGGCAGGAACTGGACCATCATGCCTTCTTCTCGATGGGCCGGGAGCTGAACCCACAGGGGGATCTCGGGTGTGTATTCAAAGACCATGCGGGCGGCCTCCTCATGATCTGTGACAGGCAGGCTTCCGATAAGCACGGCTGATCGGTTTCCCTTAAATGAGGACATGGGCGATCCTTTTCTTCAAGAATGACGGCTTCGCAAAAAGTCCAACTTCTGCGTTGCGCTGCATCCTTCGTCACTGCAGCGTAAAGTAACTACGCCTCATTCCTCAGGATTTGCGCGCCTTGAATTTAGAGCTTTTTGCTTTGCCGTCTAATTCGGACTTTTTTGCGAGACCGTCAAGAATGGTCATGTTGTGGGTAACATAGGGAACCCTTCGAGGCAAGCGAGTTCTTTTTCTTGAGGCTCTTCTTGAGGTTATTCCCCTTGACTCTTCCCGTGAACTGTTAGATAATTTAAGGCCTTATGGGGGAAAACAACGACAAAAAAAACAAAGGCAAGTTTCACAAGGTGCTCGGGGCAGGCATTGGGTGGGTTGTGGCCGGGCCTGTTGGGGCTGCTCTGGGTTTGCTGGTGGGACATACCATTCAGAACAATCCAGACCTTCTGGACAAGGGCCTGTTGGGAGGCACCAGCCTCAAGCCCTATTATGATCAGCTTCAAGTCCCTTACAATGCCGGACATGGGGAAATCAAGGCCGCTTACAAGGGGCTTGCACAAAAGTATCACCCAGACAGATTTGGAGATGCAGACCCTGTGATTCAGGAACTGGCCAAGGGAAAGATGACCGAGATCAACGAGGCTTATACAAATATTATGAAAAGCATGGAAGGCCGCTCAACCAGCAATGTTTGACACACCGGGGTTTTGGTGCTATTTTCAATACTAAGTTTGGTGGAATCGTAGAAGAGTCCGAATCAGACGGCAAAGCAAAAGGCTCCAAATTCAAGTCCTGATACTGGGATTTGCGAAGCCGTCAAGGCAGACTCTTGAAATGTTTTGGATAAGGGGGAGATGATATGTTCGGAATCGGCATGCCAGAGTTGATAATAATTCTGGTTATTATTCTCATCATTTTCGGGGCCGGGAAGTTGCCCGAAATCGGTGGTGGTATCGGAAAGGGGATCAAGAACTTCAGAAAGGCTACCAGTGGAGAGCTAGACGAAGATACCGAAACCAAAGAACCACAAAAACTGGAAGCAAGCCCCGAATCCAGAGAATCGGAAACAGTACAAACAAGCCCCGAACCTGCAGAACCAGAAAAAGCGGAAGAGGAAAACAAGGCCTAGGGCAGCCTCCGAGATATTCTGCTCACGGCTAGAACGGGATGTCGTCCTCGGCCGGGGCGTTAACCACCGGTTCTGGTTCGCGAACCTGGGCGTTAACCACCGGTTCTGGTTCACGAGCCGAGGCTCTCTCTGAAATGGGTGCCTCTTCGCCGCGGGTGCCAAGCATTGTCATATTGGTGGCTACGATCTCTTTGGTTTGGCGTTTGTTGCCTTCCTGGTCTTCCCACTCATTTGTTTTGATACGCCCCTCGATGTAGACTTGCCTGCCTTTTGAAAGGTATTCCCCGCAGATTTCTCCTAATCGACCCCATGCCACAATGCGATGCCATTCCGTGCGGGAGTCCCTCTGGCCGTCTTTGTTGGTCCAGTTTTCAGTGGTAGCCATACTGAAATTTGCAACAGCCGTTCCGCTTGGCGTGTAGCGCACCTCCGGGTCTTTGCCTAGGTTACCAATCAGGATTACTTTGTTTACACTTGACATATGCACCCCCCGTGAAAAAAGTTCTTACAAGATTGACGGCTTCGTAAAAAGTCCATCTGCGGCGTTGCGCTTCATCTTTCGTCATTCCGACGTACGAAAAGTACGCCTCATTCCTCAAGATTCGCGTGCCTTGCATATGAACTTTTTACAAAGCCGTCTGTTTATTGACTTTTTGCGAGACCATCAAGGTTCCTTCGTCACCAATGGGAAAAACATGTTCAGCTTAAAAACCCCTGACAGCAGCTCCAAGCCACCAAAGGAAAATCCTTTGCGAACCATAGTGGATGAAACCTGCAAAATCAAGTTTTATTGTGGCAGCGCTTTTGGCTGTCTGAAACTTGTTTTGGCCTTGATCTATGTGCCCTTTTTAATGTAATGGAATCATTGTTGACGGCTTCGTAAAAAGTCCATCTGCGGCGTTGCGCTTCATCTTTCGTCATTCCGACGTACGAAAAGTACGCCTCATTCCTCAAGATTCGCGCGCCTTGTATATGAACTTTTTACAAAGCCGTGTGTTTATTGACTTTTTACGAAACCATCAACCTTGGTGGTCTCGTAGAAAGTCCGAATTAGACGGCAAAGCAAAAAGCTCCAAACCGTATTCTTTTTCGTGCCTTCGCGTTTTGCGGCCTTCGCGTTTTGCGGCCTTCGCCTTGAGAAAACGCGTGGTAATTGTTTTACTTTTCGTTGTTGAAAGGACAATCGTCAATCCTTAACGGGTACTCGTTCTGCCGATTCCGGCTTGTCCGGGTCAGGTTTGTATGCTGCCATGGGACATGTCTTCGAACTTAAGGATGCTCGGGAATACGACGACTGGTATAAGAACCCAAATAACCGGTCTGTTGTTGATCTTGAGGATCAGGTTCTTCTGAGGTTGCTTGAACCCGTGCGAGGACAGCGGGTCCTGGACATCGGGTGCGGTACAGGCAGGCACCTCCTGAAGTTCTCGGAAATGGGCCTGGACATCACTGGCCTGGATGCCTCGCCACACATGCTGGATGTTGCAAAAAAGAAGCTCAGACACCGGGGAGATTTGCACCAAGGTATAGCCGAAGACCTGCCCTTTGACGACAATAGCTTCGACATAGCCGCCCTGATTACGACCCTTGAATTTGTGGATGATGTGGAAAAGGCCATAGAAGAAGCGTGTCGCGTGGCCAAGGATCGCCTCTTTTTGGGTGTTCTGAACCGTTACTCTGTCAAGGGCATTGAGCGAAGGCTGAAGGGTATCTTCTCGCAGACCATATACAATCGGGCCAAGTTTTTCAGTGTCTGGGAGCTTAAGCAACGCGTGCGGCAAATTGTGGGAAAAACGCCTCTGAAGTGGGCAACAGTTCAGCATCTGCCGGTCAGTCTGGGAAAATACACCAAGTATATTGAACAGTGCTCGCTGGTTCACAAATGTCCCTTCGGCACCTTTATTGCCATGTCAGTAACGTTGGTTCCTCGGTATCAAACCCGTAACGTTTCCATTGACTACGTTCGCCGACCCAAAGGGGCAGTCACAGGGTTTATGCGAGGCCGGACACGGTCCGGGTGAAGAGGGTAGGACCATGGAAGCTTATCTGTATGAGCGATTAGAAGATGACAAGGTTCGATGCAACCTTTGCAACCACCGCTGCATCATCAAGAAAGGCAAACGGGGGATCTGCGCGGTTCGTGAGAATCCAAACGGCGAGTTGGAGACTCTTGTTTACGGAAAACTGATTGCTCAACACGTTGATCCTATCGAGAAAAAACCCCTGTATCATGTGATGCCCGGCAGCCTTTCATATTCCATTGCCACGGTTGGCTGCAATTTCAAGTGCCGATTTTGCCAGAACGCCGACATTGCTCAGCTTCCGTCGGACCGCAAAGGGATGATCGCGGGGGATTCTTGCTCGCCGCAGGATGTAGTGGCTGCTGCCATTCGAGCTGGCTGTCAGAGCATATCTTACACCTACACTGAGCCAACGGTCTTTTTTGAATTTGCGCACGACACTGCCAAGCTCGCACATGAAAAGGGTCTGCTCAATGTTTTTGTGACGAACGGGTACATGAGCTCTGAAGCCCTGCACATGATCAAGCCCTACCTTGATGCCGCAAATGTTGATCTCAAGGCTTTTAATGACGATTTTTACAAAGATCTGTGCAGTGCCAAGAGAAAACACGTAATGGATACGCTGAAGCTGATGAAATCCCTTGGCGTGTTTGTGGAGGTTACTACACTTCTTATTCCCGGGCTTAATGATGATGAGAAAGAATTGAAGCAGCTAGCCTCCTTTATGGTCGACTCTCTTGGCCCTGACACCCCGTGGCACATAAGCAGATTTCATCCCACGTACAAGCTCACGGACCGTCCCCCCACACCAGTCGAAACCATTCACCAAGCAAGGCGAATTGGGCTCGATGCTGGGCTCCGTTATGTTTATAGCGGGAATCTGCCCGGAGACGAAGGAGAGAACACAATTTGCCACAGTTGCGGTGGGCCTTTGATTGAACGGTGGGGCTATCGCATAGCAAAAAACCACATCACGGACGGCAAGTGCCCAAAGTGTGGAGCCGTCATTGATGGCATAGGGCTTTAGAAAAAATCACTCAGACAGGGACTTCAAAGCCTGGTCCACGTTGGGGACGTGAAAGACAAAGATGGTGGCCTGTGAGTCTGAATCTCCAGAGCCGTACACGTAATTGATGTTTACGTTAGCGTCTCCGAACGTTCTTGAGATATTGGCCAGTTTGCCGGGCTTGTTATCAAGGGTCGCGACCAGGACATTAGCAGTGTTCACCCAGTACTTGCCTTGATTCAAGGCCTCTAAGGCCTCACTGGTTTTGTCCACGACAACGCGTATGAGCGAATATTGTCTGGCTTCTTTTATCACAGAGCCATAGCTGGCTGCAGAGGCAGTTCTCTTGATTGTCTTTCCTCGTGCTTCAAACATTTCTTGCACATAATCCGCGGCGTTTTGGATGAACATGGCGAGGATGTTGATCCTGGACTCTCCCATCAGTTCTGCAAACCGCCCTAGTTCACCCGGGACATTTTTCAAAAAAACCGATAGCTGCGTTTCCTTTCTCATGTGTTCCTTGTGTCCTTTCATCGTGAATTTAAGAATCTCCCGCCCGCTCCCTGGGGTCGCTCGAGCCCTCAGAGAACACAGAGATCACATTTCTTTCACAATTTTATGTGTTCCAGGTTGGCAGCAGTCTTAAGTATGCTCCTGGCCAGTTTTTGCATGGATTCTGTCACGTCTGAGACGTAGAATTGACAACTCCCATTTCTTTTCAAGCTGCCTGCAACGTCAGGATTGTCGGATAGAAAATCTTTGACCGTTACACACAGGGCCTCTGACGAATCGATGATTCTCACACGCTTTCCAATCTTTACCTGTATGATTTTTTTCAAAAGAGGATAGTGGGTGCACCCCAGAATAAGAGTGTCTATCTGCTTGAGCTTAAGGGGGTGCAGATATTTTTTCACGATTCTTCTGGTCTCACCCTTCTTGAGCCACCCTTCCTCCACCAGGGGGACGAGAAGCGGGCATGCATTTGAATAGACTTTCATGTCCGGCCGCTGGGCCGTGATCTTTTCTTCGTATACTCCGCTGTTGACTGTTGCCCTGGTTCCAATGATGCCAACACGCCTTGCCTTGGGTTCTGAAACCGCCATACGGACTGCCGGGGATATGACCTCAAAGATTGGCACATCGAATTGTTCTCTTAAAGTGTCTGTTGCCACGCTGGAGGCAGTGTTGCAACCGACCACGAGAATCCGGGCGCCCCTTTCCAAAAGGATTTCCGCATCCTCGACAGCGTATTGTATGACCGTCGCCGGGCTCTTCGTGCCGTAAGGTGTGCGCGCTGTGTCACCGAAGTACACGATGCCACAGTCAGGGAGTTGGCTTTTCAGGGCGCGGACCACGGTGAGGCCGCCAATGCCGGAATCAAATACGCCAATCAAGACGAGATTCCTTTCATTTTCCCCATTCGTTTTCGTAGTCTGCGAGCGCTTGCCTGACACACTCGGTGAGTTTCTGGGGCCCCATACTGCCCCTGATACCGGGACACACCGACTTTAGGATATTCCAGTTTGTCGGATCGACTATCATGCTTTCGATAAAGGGCCAGAGCTTGCACATGCGTGGCTTCACCTGGTGGATCGTGCAAACGTCATCCCAAAAAACGCAGTGGCCCGAATCCGAGGCCTTGATGTGCGGGCGCTTTCCGGACCACTGACAGTACTGTTTGACAAATTCATCTGAGTCTATTCTCAGGTGTCGAGAAATGCGCTCGATCTCGCGCGAACTCACAAAGGCCCCACCGTAACCCTTGCAACATTCGCCGCACTTTTGACACTGGAAGTAAGCCGAAGAGTCGGGCAAATCAGAGACTATTCCTCCTTTCCAGTGCCCGTCTAATGGTAACCTCATCCAGATACTTCAGGTCACTGCCCATAGGGACACCTGAGGCTATCCGGGTCACGCGCACAGGGTATTGTTTCAAGCACTCGGCCAAATAGGATGCCGTGGCTTCTCCTTCTACATTCGTATTGGTGGCCAGAATCAGTTCTTGAATCTTTCCTGCAGTTACCCGTGCCATGAGTTCCCTGATCTTAAGGTTGTCCGGTCCAATGCCGTTCATGGGAGACAGAGTCCCATGAAGCACATGATACAGGCCACGGAAGACCCCTGATCTCTCCAGAGCCACCAAGTCGCTGGGTTGTTCAACCACACAAACCGTTGTGTGATCTCGAGCAGGATTCTGGCAGAGCCCGCAGGGGTCGGTATCAGAAAGACCGAAACATTTTGAGCAGAGCCTTACTCTTTCCTTAACTTCAAGGATGCTTCGTGACAGCCCTTCTGCATCCCCGCGGGATGAGCGAAGAATGTGCAGGGCAAGGCGGGTGGCGGTCTTTGCACCAATGCCGGGAAGTTTTGAAAGATGCTTGATCAGACGGACAAGCGATGGTGGATAGTACTCCATTCAATCCTCATGCCCTTAGGTGGTGATACCGGGGATCTTGAACCCACCGGTCAACTTTGTCATCTCTTCAGACACCATGTCTTGGGACTTCTTCATTACATCGTTTATTGCAGCCACCACCAGATCCTCAAGCATCTGCACATCATCAGGATCGACCACCTCTGGCTCGATCTTGATGGACAACAACTGCTGCTTGCCGTTTGCCACGGCCGTTACCATGCCTCCACCAACCGTCGTTTCCACAGTTTTTTCAGCCAACTCTTCCTGCAGTTTAAAGATTTTGGACTGCAGCTTTTGGGCCTGCTTCAACATGCCTCCCATTCCTTTTGACATCTTTAACCTCCGTATTCGGGAATCATCACAGAATCTTTACTTCCGTCACCGTTCCATCAAAGACCTCCAAGGCATCTGTCACAACCTGATGACTCAGAGCGTCCTTCCTCAGTCGCCTTGTCCTGTCGCTATTTTTCTGTTCGCCGGTTTGGGGCGTGTGCTTGGGGGCCTCAACGATTTTTACCTTGACCTTGCGATCAAAGAACTCGCTGCAAACTGCCTCGATTGTAGCCACGGTCTTTTTTTCTTTGAGGCGCGCGGTGTTGAATGAGTTGCCCCTTACGGTTATTTCCAAGAAAACCTCACCGATTTTGGTCAAAAGAGCGTTTTTCAGGTCAGGGACAAGGGGTGGATGGCGCTGATCAAAAATGGAAAGAATCTGTTGCCACGTTCCCCTAAGATCTTCAACAGGCGTTTGTCTGCGAACCGGCATGGTCTTGTGCTCAGAGGCCACGGGCAGCTCTTCTTGGGGTGGTTCGCCTGGCTCTTTTGACCCGCAAACGCCGCTGCGGCCGCGGAGTTCTTTGGCAAGGCTGTCCAGCTTGGCCAGGATTTTATCAAGGGGCACAACAGGTGCAAACTGAACGATTTTGACAAAGATTGCCTCAAGCGCCAGTTTCGGCTGAGCAGAAAGCCGAACGCCGGTTTCTGCCTCAAACAGCGTTTGAAAGTTCTGGTTGAGGGTCTCTGCGGAGACATTTTCAACCTGCTCCTTCATCAGGGCCAGCTCAGGGGCAGGGACATCAATCACGCTCGGCTGGCCATGGTCCATCTTGATAACGAGAAGATGCCTGAAGTGTTCCACGATCTGCATATACAGACGCTTCAAGTCATAGCCGCGGTTGTAAAGTTCATGAGACAAATCGAGCGCCTTTACTGCGTTGCGGGTGAGCAAGGCAGAGGAAAGATCAAAGATGAATTTCCGATTCACAGCACCCAGGCTCTCCAACACATCCTCGTCCGTGGCCTCACCTTCTGAGTAGACCATGACCTGATCGAGCAGGCTTAGGGCATCTCGCATGCTTCCCCCGGCTTCTCGTGCAACAAGTCCGAGGCTTTCGTCGGTGATTTCAAAGGATTTCTCTTTGCAGATCTGTCTGAGGTATTGGACTATGTCTTCACTGCCGATACGCCTGAAGTCATGCCTCTGGCATCGAGAGAGTATGGTTATGGGAATCTTATTTGCCTCAGTGGTTGCAAACATGAAAAGCACATGGTCTGGCGGCTCCTCCAAAGTCTTGAGAAGGGCATTGAACGCCGGGGCCGTGAGCATGTGTACCTCGTCGATAACGTATATCTTGAAACGGCTGTACCCCGGCATATATTTGACATTTTCCCGAAGCTCGCGGACCTCGTCGATTCCTCGATTTGAGGCACCGTCAATCTCGAACACATCCACTGCAATCCCTTTGGTTATTTCCGTGCAAGGCTTGCAAACATTGCACGGCACGGGGGCTGGCCCTTGTTCACAGTTCAGGGCCTTGGCCAGGATCCGTGCCACTGATGTCTTGCCTACGCCCCTCGGGCCGGCAAAGAGGATGGCATGGGCAACCCTGTCGGCTCGGATGGCGTTCTTCAGGGTCCGAGTAACGTGATCCTGGCCGACAACCTCTTCAAAGGTCTGAGGGCGATATTTTCGTGCGAGTACGAGATAGGACATCTGATTTATGTGGCGGAGAGAGAGGGATTCGAACCCTCGGTACCGCTTTTGGCAGTACACACGATTTCCAGTCGTGCTCCTTCAGCCAGCTCGGACATCTCTCCACGATTCCGCTGAAGCGGAATACAATTAACCTTTAACACTCAGCCTCTTGGCTTCAGCAAATTTCTGAATGCGGCTAGTTGCTTCACCAATTGATGAGCGTTATCCTCTATTTTCTCGTTGAGGCTGCTATTGATTAGGTCATACAGTAGCGCTAAATCAAACCCAGCGACGGTTTCATAAACTGACCTCATCAAGCATACCCAAAAACCTGGCAAACTCAACATCTGAGTTATCCGCCGAGCCTTCGGCTATGTTCAAAACTATAGAATTCAAAGCCCGCTGAATTTGACCAGTCAGGTCCCTGTCTTCTGTTTTTATTTGTTTATTAACAACATTGCGGCAGAATTTGCAAAAGACTTTTGCGTCCTGATAAACCTTAAATTTCTTGAACCTGAATTTGGGATCCTTAACCAATTTTTTAGTCTAGCTGTTGCTGGTGGCCCAGGTCATAGGTTGCTGGTTAATAGCTAAGAGTTAATCGGTAGCACTTTCCTTGGAAAGTGCTCTGGCGGAGAGGGTGGGATTCGAACCCACGATCCCGTTATTCACAGGATACCGCTTTTCGAGAGCGGGGCCTTCAGCCACTCGGCAACCTCTCCGATGGGCCTCTCTTCCTCCGCCTAGGCGGAGACGGTAACTTAATAACCCGTTTGCCACAGTCTGTCAACATGGCCGTTGCCGGGGATTTAGACCTTGCGCAAGCCTTCTCTTTTTAGTATTACCCGAGCCCTAGGCTCAGCCTTGATGAACTCGGAAAACCAGGCCATTGGTACTACTTGGGCGGACAGTCTCAGGTGCCCAGAAAGGGGGAAACATGAGAGAGGTTGGTATTGTCGGGGCTGGGATCACCCCATGCAAGGGGCGGTGGGTCGAGCGCACCTATTATGGCTTGTCCCAGATGGCGGTAAAGGTGGCCCTTGAAGATGCGTGTATCTCCACAAAGGATGTGGACGCCGTAGTCTATGGAATTTACAACGATATCTTCGAGCTTTCGGCCATTCCCGAACACCCTCTCCAAGGGATTATCGGCATGGCGAACAAACCCGGACTGCGTGTGACCACAGGAGGCGCAACTGGCGCCTATGCCATGCTTACGGGTTATTCGCTCGTTGCCAGCGGATTGTACGATGTTGTGATGTGCCTGGGCGTGGAAAAGGCCACTGACTGCTTTGACTTTACATCTCAGACCTCAACTCCTGAGGTGATCAAGACAATTGGGTGGTCTGGCGACACGTTCTATGAACGGGAATTGGGCTGGACCGCATCAGACAGCTACGCAGAAGTGGTTTTGGCATACATGGATGAATACCCTGAAGACCTCACAGATGACGTGTCTGCCAAGATTACGGAGATTTTGTGTGAACATGCCCAGGACAATGAGTACGCCCAGCGGTTTGGTGAACGGGTAACAGCGGAGATGGCAATGAATTCCCGGTACGTTGTGTACCCTTTCAAGCTCCTTGAAACGTGCGTCTACACAGAGGGTGCCGGGGTCGTGATTTTTGCCAGCAAAGACAAGGCCGAAGCAATCTGCAGAAACGCCGGCGTGCCGCCCATATGGATAACCGGCTTGGGGGCGAGCAATGAACACCACGTGGCAGGAAAAGACCTTCGCCACAAATTGATGCACCGTATCATGTCGGACCATCTGGCTGCCAAGGCCGCTTACGAGATGGCAGGGATAAAAGACCCGATCAATGAGATTCAGGTCATTGAACTGCATGACGCGTTCATCAAACAGCTTCAGATTACCATGGCTGAAATGGGTTTTACGGAACTGGGCAGGTCTGATGACCTGATTAGGGAGGGGCTGATGACCCCGGGAGGACCAATCTTGGTTAATCCTAGCGGAGGTCTCAGCTATGGTGGACATTTTGTGGGTGGCTCGAATATGTTTTCATGCTGGAGCGCACGGCGAGAACTCATCAACAGACAGCTGCACCGCGGTCTCGTGCACGGTACCGGCTCCACGATTGCCCAGTATGGGTGTGTGATGATCATGGAAAGGAGGTCCTGAGATGGCAAAAGAAAAGGTTATCCCCTTGCATATGATTCCGGATGTGGGCTCTGAGGTTGTGGAGGTCGGCAATGAGCGGTTTCTTCAAACAAATGAGGCCATGTTCACATTTTACAAGCGCACAAAAGGGGAACACTCCCCATATTTTTTGGCTCTCAAGGAGCGCAAAGTCGTTTTGGGCGGCAAATGTCCAAAGTGCGACCTTGTGCGGGTGCCCCCGTTTGAGCTGTACTGTCCGGAGTGCGACTTTGTCGAGCTTGAACTCATTGAAATGCCTGACACAGGAGTGATGAACAGCACTCCCCCAATTACATATTTTGCCCACTCCCTGTTTCAGCAACAAGTGCCGTTTGGCAGGGGGCGCGTGATGCTGGATGGTGCAGATACGGCCCTTCCTATTAACGTCTACACTACAAAAGGGGTGCTGACACCCCGGGTGTTCAAGAGAGGGACACCTGTAAAGATCATTTTTCGGGACAAGCGTGCGGGCAACCCAACGGATATTTTTGCTGTGCCGCTCAGTGAACTCAAGGCTGCCCAGCGTAGGAAACAAGGTTTGCTTGAAAGCCAGTTGGACTGGACCAGTGCCAAGGCCCCAAAGATCCCCAGGCCTACCAAAAAGTCAAAGGAAAGCTTGAAGGGTGTTGTGAAACAGCTTGAGGAACTGGCCTTTAAAGCAGCAAGAAGCTCCAGGGTCCAAAGAGATCTTGCCGACTGGAAACGCACGATCCAGGTGAAGACCGGGGGAGGGCCCTTTGTAGTTGAGATTGCACGCAAGAGACTCAAATTCCAAGAAGGCACGACAAAGAAGGCAGATTTTGTGATGGTGGCAAAGGACCCGACATTGTTTCGGGATTGGGTGAATTTTTCAGACTCGCTGACCAATGCCATTATTGCCGAAAGGCTTTGGATCAGCAAGAATTCAGAGTTTATCACTGTCTTTAAACTGGACAGGGTGCCCAGGTCTTTGATGAGAAGCTAGGACACAGTAAGTGCCCATCCACGAATACGGATTTACCAAAGCATGACTTTTGGAGGGGCACTGTCAGGTGTTCATTCAGAATCAGGAGCAATGGCGCATGGCCGGAGTCGTTCCATTTAGAGGCTTTTTCTACAATTCAGACAAGATTTCTGACCTGAAGTATGTGGTCACGCCGCCCTATGATGTGATTTCACAGGCCCAACAAGAAGAATACCATCAGAGGCACCCTCAGAACATAATTCGCCTGATCCTGGGAAAAGACCGTCCTGAGGATAACGAGCACGGTAATCGCTACACCCGTGCGGCCGAAATCTTCCGCAGTTGGCTCGATGAGGGGATTCTGACACAGGATGCAGAGCCTGCCCTGTATGCGACCGAGATGGAGTATGTCACAAAGGGCGAGGTTCGTACCCGCTTTGGTTTCATTACGTTGGTAGAACTTGAGGATTTTGAAAAAGGGGGCATTCTACCCCACGAAAAGACCTTTACGGCCACAAGAGCAGACCGCTTGAGGCTTATCAAGGCCTGCAAGGCGCATTTCAACCCTGTGTTTTCCGTGTTTTCAGATCCTGTGGGAGACATTGTGGGCTCACTCAAAGCCGGTATTGAAGGGGTTGAGCCAGACCTGGAGTTTGATGAGTTTACTGGGTATCGTCACAGGCTCTGGCGCGTTAAGGATAAAAGAATCCAGACAGAGGTTGCTGAAAAATTGTCTGACAAGCCCCTTTTCATTGCTGACGGACATCACCGGTATGAGACTGCTCTGGCCTACAGGAACCATGTGATGTCACAGGCAGGTTCCTTTGATCGCGAAGATCCATGCAATTTCATCATGATGTATCTGAGCAGCATGCAGGACCCCGGCCTGGAGATGCGTCCGGTGCATCGGCTGGTTTGTGACGTGTCAGGACACGCCCTGGAAGGCTTTGAGGACAGGGCCCGTGCCTATTTTGATGTGGAAGCCCTTAAGTTTGAATCTCTGAATCGCAAGGAGGTTGAAGCAATGTTTCTGGCGAAGGTCAGGCAGGGGGCACACACGGGAGTCATAGGCGCGGTGCTCCAAGGCCACGGGGCCTTTTACGTTCTTAAGGCAAAAAATGGCGTTATGGATCGACTCTTTGAAAGAGAAATGCCAACACCGCTAAGAAAGCTTGATGTCAACATTGCCACCAAGCTTGTCCTTCAACAGATTTTGGGGTTTGACCGTGCAGCGTTGGATGATGAGCAACGCATCCTGTACACAAGCCGTGCCAAAAAAGCCCTGGGAGCGGTGAATGCTGGAAAATGCGCCATAAGTCTTATTCTGAATCCCACAAAACTTGCCCATATGGAAGAGGTCTCCATGGCTGGTCTTGTCTTGCCCCGGAAATCGACCTATTTCTATCCCAAGACAATGAGCGGCCTTGTGACCAACAAGATTGGTTGACACGTATTGCTGATCAGTGCCCATGCACGAATACTGATTTACCAAAGCATGACTTTTGGACGGACACTAATCAAGTAAATCATGGCGACATGCCTGTGATCGATGGCCAATGACAGATGACCAGGGCGCAACAACAACGCCTGACAGCCTTTTTCACGGTCGCCTCAAGATACTTCAGAGAGACAAAGGCTACCGGTTTTCTATTGATGCGCCCATTCTGGCTCATCATATCCCCCTGAAAGACACACGTGTGGCAGTGGACCTGGGCGCAGGCTGCGGCATAATTTCGATCATTGTGGCTTGCCGGAACCCATTGGTAAGGCTTTGGGCAATTGAGATTCAGAAGGGCTTGGCTGAACTGGCCTCAGAAAATGTCAGGCTGAATAACATGCATGACAGAATCACCGTTGTTCGCGCAGACATGAAGGATGCCGAATCCTACGTGGAACCAGGGACGGCAGATGTCGTCTTCAGCAACCCACCCTATCGCAGGTTGGAATCCGGACGGATTAGTCCGGACGGGGAGCGGGCAGTGGCCAGACACGAGGTCAGGGGATCTCTTTCCGATGTCACCTCCGTGGCGGAAAAGCTTTTGAGACCCTCTGGTCGGCTTGTAGTCATCTATCCGGCCGAGCGAACCGTGGATCTGCTGGTGAGGATGCGGGCTTTTCGGCTTGAACCAAAGCGTATCAGGCTGGTTCATTCCAGACAACACTCGCACGCTGAGCTGATCTTGGCAGAAGCAGTAAAATACGGAAATCCAGGCTTGGACGTGGTTGCACCTCTGATCGTCAGCGAGGCCGATGGAAGCTATACTGAGGAGTTGAAGGTGATGATTGGAGAGAAACAATCGGAAAGCGCCTGAGGACCTCGAACGGGCTGTTAATTAGTGTCCATCCGAAAACTACGGATGGACACAGGGCCATTTCTGGATGGAAACTAATCGATGCGTCCGATCTTAAACCGAATGTCTTCGACAGCCTCCTTTCCAAGGGCCGAGTTCAGCTTTTCCACCAGGTCAGATTTCAAGTATTGAAGTTGCTGCATCCACGGCGCACTTGACACGTTGACCAGAAGTAGTCCGTCCTTAATGGCCTCGGGCCGGGCATTTTGTGAAACGTCAGGACCCACCAGCTCAGCCCATTGTTCCCAGAGCTTAAGGAGCTCCAGATCAACCTTGATGTTGGAAGCCTTGAGCGCCTCCCTCAATACGTCCCCGAGAGGAGCTGGTTTTTGCATCCTGTTTCTTACACGTCTCATGGTAATGATCCCTAAGGGCTCGCCAGTGTCCATCCATAAATGGCATATTTTGGCCCGATGCGGCGTTCTCCGCGGGTTTGCCTCGGACCAAAATCTACCATTTCTGAACGAACACCTGACAGTGCCCCTCCAAAAGTGATGTTTTGGTAAATTGGTATTCGTGGATGGGCACTCGCTAGAAAATAACTTTCCAACGTCTGCCTAATAGTAGACCAACGTGCCCCGAGTCAATAAGAGACCTTTGAAAAACACCCCCTTTTGCCCAATTTCTTCGTCAGACTCAAATTCTAATCCTCAAAATACCCAACGTATTCCTGTGGTTAGAATTTTCGTCTTCCTCGAACTTTGACAAAACTGGGCATTTTTCAAACGTCTCAATAAATCCGTATTTTTCCTTGACACAGCTTAGCTGGTGCCCTATGGTTTGTACGCATTTTTTGAGGCAAAAACAATCTAAATTTTCAAGAATTAGGAGCGAATCATGCCTTGGGATTGGGATAAGCTAAAACAGCAGCAGCAAAAGCCGGGTGGTGGTGGTGGTTTGCCCTCACAGGTGGACGAAGTGGTGAAAAGATTAAGGCAGTTTAAGGTGCCAGGGGGCTGGATTATTCTTCTTGTTGTTGCGATTGTTTACCTGGCCAGCTCAGCCTTTTATACTGTGGCCGTGGATGAAGTGGGTGTGATTCAGCGGTTTGGCAGATTTGTGCGCACTGTTGAGCCTGGACTCCACATGAAGCTTCCCAGGGGTATTGAGAAAGTCACCAAGGTGAAAGTGCGCTTTGTGTACAAGGAAGAGTTCGGTTTTCGGACACTTCGGGCTGGTATCAGAACCCAATACGCTCCCGGCAAGGCCTATGAGGACGAATCGCTGATGCTCACAGGGGACCTCAATGTGGCTGTGGTTCCTTGGATTGTCCAGTTCCGGATAAAAGATCCTTATGACTACCTGTTTAAAGTCCACAATGTGAGAAGCACGCTACGAGATTTGTCAGAGTCCACGATGCGTCTTGTGGTAGGCGACCGAAGTATCAATGAGGTTATCAGCAAGAGAGAAGAAATTGCTGATGAGGCACGGGCACTCCTTCAAAAAGAGCTGGACGAGGCAGAGACCGGGATCAATATCGGGACCATTGAGATGAAAAAGACCAATGTGCCGGGACCTGTGCAGCACTCTTTCAACGAGGTGAACCAGGCAGTCCAGGAAAAGGAACGTATGATTTATCAAGCCAGAGAGGCGTACAATAAGATCATTCCGGCTGCCAAGGGAGATGCGGAAAAGACTATCAAGTCTGCCCAAGGCTATGCCCTGGATCGGGTCAACCGCGCCAAGGGCGATGCTTCCAGGTTTGTGGCGCAGTATAGGGAATATGCCAGGGCAAAGGATGTCACACGCAGGCGCCTTTATCTGGAGTCCATTAAGGAGCTGTTTCCGAAATTGGGCAGGAAATATATTATTGATGCGGATCAAAAAAACCTCTTACCATTACTCGATCTGGGCAGACAAGGGGGGGCGCAAAAATGACGTCTAAGGCGGTCGTTGTCGCAATTATTGTTGTTGTTGCCCTTGTGATACTTTCAGGAGGCGTTTACACGGTAGATGAAACTGAGCAGGTCGTATTGACTCAGTTTGGGAAGGTCGTGGGCGAAACCAAGAGAGACGCTGGTTTCTATCTAAAGATTCCTGTCATACAGAATGCCAACTATTTTCCAAAAAACCTGCTGGAGTGGGACGGCGATCCCGGGCAAATCCCTACCTTGGACAAGACCTTCATTTGGGTTGACACTTTTGCCCGCTGGAAGATCGTGGACCCATTGAAATTCTTTCAGACCGTCAATAATGTGACAGGGGCTTTGAGTCGCCTGGATGACATCATTGATGCGGCGGTCAGAAACTTTGTCACCTCGTTTTCCCTGATAGAAACAGTCAGAAAGACCAATCGAGAACTCGACACCTTTGAACTTGGTGTGGAAGAGGCCAAGGACAGGAGAGACCTGGGTTTGGTGAAGGTGGGCAGGGAAAAGATAGCCGAAGGGATTATGGAGCAGGCCCAGCCCAAGCTTGCCAAGTTCGGCATTGAGCTGGTTGACGTCAAGATCAAGCGGGTCAATTACGTGGAGCAGGTTCAGAAGTCCGTGTTTGGACGCATGATTGCCGAGCGGAAACAGATTGCCGAAAAATTTCGTTCCGAGGGCACGGGGGAAGCGCGCAAGATTGAGGGCGATAAAGAAAAAGAGTTAAAGAGGATCACTTCGGGGGCATACAAAACAGCCCAAGAGGTCATGGGTAAAGCCGATGCCACGGCCACAAAGATTTATGCTGATGCGTACGGACTTGATCCTGATTTCTATTCCTTTGTGAAGACCCTTGATCTTTACAAGAATACTCTGGATGAGGGGTGTTCGCTGGTTCTTTCCACGGACAGTGAGTTTCTCAAGTATTTAAAAGGGCCTTCTGGCAAAAGGTAATGCTCGGCTGATTCAGATCTCCCCGAGACCTTTGAAAAAGAAAAGGCACCGCTGTTCTCGGGGAGATGCAGGGTGCCTTTCCTTTGCCGAAAAAAATACTGGATGACATGTCCATCATTTTTTCCTTCTTTGGTGACGGGTGCGAGCCAACAATTTTCTGTGCTTGTGCTTGCGCATCTTTTTCTTCCTTTTCTTGACAACACTTCCCACAGCCTCACCTCCGTTCTTTTTGTATTTTTGATCTTTCTAGTATATCGATGTACATATGTCCAGCTTTTTCGTTGCGGCCCTGATTGTCCGGGTTGCAGAGGGAGACCTTTGAAAGCAGACCTCGCTTTTTGAGCAGGCAAAAATGACGGCCGAAGACGTACTGAAAGGCTTTCAGGGCAATGAGTTGAGGGAGGTCAACGAAGCGGTTGACGTAGCCGAAGATTTGACGAGCAATGCATACAAGATGTCTTTTGCTGAGTGGCGGCAGCGGCACTACGATATCAAGACCGTTGCTGATTTGTCTTCAGAGGAGATTATTGACGGTCCCTTTGCACAAATCATACGGTATGTAGGCCGTCGTGCGGAAACAGCGCTCGGGTCTTCAGCGTATGATTTCTACAAGATATGCCTTCAGGACCACAGCATCCTTTTGGCGCTGGACGATTTCCCGCGCCTCCGATTGTTTCCGTTTGCGCTCTATGTCGTGACTCATGAATTGATTCACGTTATTCGATTCGCCAAGTTTTTGCAGGCCTTTGATGCGTCGGAGCAGGAAAAGATCAGGGAAGAGGCTCGAGTTCACAAAAAGACCGGGCAGATCTTGAAAGCAGCTCGCGTGGACGGTATGGAGGCTGTGTTTGATTTCTATAGGGCATGGCAAGGGCCCCTGGATCGTGTGAAGGACGTGTAGTCTGGGGCGGCAAGGCAATTTTGCCACTTGACAAATCATATTCGTTGATTATCTTTCTTCCAGCTTTTGGCCAAGGAGATATTGGTATGCCCATATACGAATACGAGTGTATAAAGTGCGGGAGGATTTCAGAAGTCTGGCAGAAGTTTTCGGATTCGGCCTTGAGAACTTGCAAACACTGTTCCGGCAAGCTTCAAAAGCTTGTGTCACAAAGCACCTTCCATCTCAAGGGTACAGGTTGGTATGTGACTGACTACGCGAATAAGACAAAAAGTTCCTCCTCTCCGTCAGGCAAAAAGGACAAGAAGTCAGATACTGGGTCTGCTTCTTCAGAAAAGAAAGGAGGATCAGACGATTCGGCTTAGGCCTGAACCGTTCTGCCTCCGTTGATGTTCAAAGAATTTGAGTGAGAGAAAAGGAGGGGTCCCAGCGAGGAAAGTCTGTATTTGGTCTATTGACCTTTTGGCTGCACCCTGGTGGCCAAACCGTGGCCGACAAGAGATAGATCAGAGTTTGTCCCTGCAAGCCTCTTATTTCAGTTAAAAAAATCACCTTGTCCTCTTTACAAATTAAAGCGTATGATTATACTTGCGCATAATTGGAAATGTGGCACTATTTCACATCTGTTTCTCAAAAGCTTCGCACCGTTACTTAAGTCAGCATATGAATTTTGCATCTTGCGAAAGGGGGTGACACTTATCACTTGGAGTGTATAGAACTGGCAGGAGACGTCGAGGAAAGGAAGGAACGAAGTTGAAAATTCAATAAGAAGGAGATTGAGCACCATGAAGATTAGACCTTTGCAAGACCGAATAATCGTGCAACGCATTGAAGAAGAAGGAACGACCAAGGGGGGTATCATAATACCTGATTCGGCCAAAGAAAAACCCTCTGAAGGGCTGGTTATTGCTGTGGGGAAAGGGAAGGTTTCGGAAAACGGCACTCAGGTACCTCTGGACCTGAAAAAGAAAGACCGCATACTATTTGGCAAGTATGCGGGCACCGAGGTAACGATTGAGGGCGAAGAATACCTGATTATGCGTGAGGATGATGTGCTGGGTGTTATTGAAAAGAAATAGGACATTGTGCCGCAGAGATATCAGCAAACACAGAACAGAGCCAAGCTTGACCGTGTTGCTGGTGACAACAACTTAAAGGAGGATAAAATAACATGGCTGCAAAAGAGATTCTTTATGACATCAGGGCCCGAGAGGCGGTTATGACGGGCATTAGCACGTTGGCGAATGCGGTGAAGGTTACCTTGGGTCCCAAAGGCAGGAACGTGATTCTTGAGAAATCCTGGGGCGCTCCTACCGTGACCAAGGATGGCGTGACCGTGGCCAAGGAGATCGAGCTCGAAGACAAGTTTCAAAATATGGGTGCGCAGATGGTCAAGGAGGTTGCCAGCAAGACCAGTGACGTGGCCGGCGACGGTACGACCACTGCCACTATCCTGGCCCAGTCTATCTATGCTGAGGGCCAGAAGCTGGTTGCAGCAGGCAACAACCCTATGGCCATTAAGCGCGGCATCGAAAAGGCCGTACAAGTGGTCGTGTCGGAGCTGGCCAAGCAGAGCAAGCCGACCAGGGACCCGCGTGAGATTGCCCAGGTTGGCTGCATCTCGGCCAACAACGACGAAACCATAGGAAACATTATTGCCGAGGCCATGAACAAGGTCGGCAAGGAGGGCGTCATCACGGTGGAAGAGGCAAAGAGTATGGAGACCACTTTGGAAGTGGTCGAAGGAATGCAGTTCGACCGTGGTTATTTGTCCCCTTACTTTGTGACAGACGCCGATAAGATGGAGGTCTCTCTCCAAGATCCCGTTATCCTGATTAATGAGAAGAAGATCAGTGTCATGAAGGATCTCCTGCCCGTCCTGGAGCAGGTTGCCAAGATGGGAAAACCCTTTATAATCATCTCCGAGGATGTGGAAGGAGAAGCTCTGGCTACATTAGTGGTCAACAAGCTGCGGGGGACCCTGCAGTGCGCTGCCGTAAAGGCTCCGGGTTTCGGGGATCGTCGAAAGGCCATGTTGGAGGACATCGCCATCTTGACCGGCGGTCAGATGATTTCCGAAGACCTGGGAATCAAGCTGGAAAATATAAGCCTTTCTGATCTGGGCACTGCCAAGCGTATTACCATTGATAAAGACAACACGACCATAGTAGATGGTGGCGGCTCGCGCAAAGATTTGGAGGGCAGGGTTCGCCAGATCAGGGCCCAGATAGATGATACCACATCCGACTATGACCGTGAGAAACTTCAGGAGCGTCTTGCCAAACTGATTGGCGGTGTTGCAGTGATCAATGTCGGGGCAGCCACGGAACCTGAGATGAAGGAAAAGAAGGCCCGTGTAGAGGATGCCCTCAACGCCACCCGTGCAGCGGTAGAAGAAGGGATCGTGGCTGGCGGGGGCGTGGCCCTGGTTCGCACCATTGACGCATTGGAAAAAGTAAAGATCAAGGCAGATCAGAAGCTGGGTGTCAGGATTATACAGCGGGCACTTGAAGAGCCTCTTCGCCAGATTGCGGAAAATGCCGGCCACGAGGGCTCGGTGGTCGTTGACAAGGTCAAGAATGAAAAGGGCGCCATGGGTTTTAACGCTGAGAAGGAAAAATATGAGGATCTCATAAAGGCAGGCGTAATCGATCCCACTAAGGTCGTGCGGTGTGCCCTGCAGAATGCGGCAAGTGTGGCCGGTCTGATGCTTACCACTGAGGCCATGGTTGCTGAAAAGCCGGAAGAAAAGAAAGACATGCCTGCAATGCCTCCAGGTGGTGGCGGCGGAATGGGCGGAATGGGCGGAATGGGTGGCGGTATGTACTAACGAAGATTCAATTCCGTTTCAAAAAAGAGCCTCCATGCCCTGGCATGGGGGCTTTTTTAGTACATATTTAGCTGAAAACAGGAGAAAGGGGCGGAATTCAAATAGGCCGAGGGGCCTCCTTAAGGTTGGGTTAATATTTTTCAGTTACTAAGCTGTTCCGCCACGATGTAGTGTTTTTTTGGAAGGAGGAGACCCCTTCGGCCTTCCATAACTTATCGGCATGGTCACACGCAGACTGAAGTGTAAAGTTGTCAACCCAACGGGAGTTCGCTCAATACCGGGGGATAGGCCCCTAAAACGCTTGACTTTTTCGGCCAGTACGATATCGATGAAAATGTGAACGTCGTCGCCTTGAAAGGCGGGGTTTGTTTGGCGGGCTATTGCGCCTGGCATGGAAGTCCGCCATTTTTTGTGCAGCACTCCTGTGTCACGGCCCAGAGGGTCATGGAGTTCTGCCAGACGGTAGCGCTGAGTGTGGCGGAAAGCAGGTATTTGCATAAGAGACCTCATCACTAAGAGACAGCTGGAGCTAACTATGGACTACAAAGCAACACTAAACCTTCCTCAGACCTCCTTTCGCATGAAGGCCAGCCTTTCTCGTCGAGAACCCGAGATGCTCAAAAAATGGGCGGAAACGAAACTCTACGAGCAGATCAGGAAGACCTCCAAAGGGAGACCTCTCTTTATCCTGCATGACGGTCCCCCCTATGCCAACGGGCATATCCATATCGGCACTGCCCTAAACAAGATCTTGAAGGATATTGTTATCCGGTCTCGGCAGATGGACGGATTTGATGCACCCTATGTGCCGGGGTGGGATTGCCACGGCCTTCCTATTGAACACAATGTTGACCAGGAATTTGGTGAAAAGAAAAGTGAGTTTAGTCAGATTCAGGTGCGAAGGCATTGCCGGACCTACGCTGAGAAATACATTGATGTGCAAAGGGATGAGTTCAAAAGGTTGGGCGTGCTGGGTGAGTGGGAAAATCCGTATCTGACCATGAAGCACAGTTACGTGGCCACGATCGTGAGGGAATTTGGAAAATTTGCCACTGACGGGGCCCTGTTCAAGAGCAAAAAGCCTATCTACTGGTGCAGCACGTGCAAGACGGCCCTGGCAGAGGCAGAGGTAGAGTATGAGCCGCGCACTTCGCCTTCTATCTATGTGAAGTTTCCTTTTGTTTCAGACATAGGCGACGATTTTCCTTCCCTAAAAGGAAAAAGGCCCTACCTGATTATCTGGACCACTACCCCTTGGACGATACCGGCCAATCTGGCCGTTGCATTGCACCCTTCCCTTGAATATGTGGCAGTGAGCGCGGGTGGTGACGAGGTTTTCATTCTGGCTCAAGGCCTTGTGGAAAGTTCCATGAAGGCCTTGGAGATAGGCGATTATGAGATAGTGGCACAGCTGGATCCAAAGAAGTTGGAACATAAGGTTTGCCGTCATCCCCTTTACGATCGCGAGTCTCTGATCATTTTGGCCGAGCACGTGACTTTGGATGCGGGAACAGGCTGTGTGCACACTGCGCCTGGTCACGGGCGGGAAGATTATGATAGTGGCCTGGTTTATGACTTAGACATTTATTCTCCTGTGGACGACAACGGCTGCTTTACTGAAGATGTTGAACACTTTGCCGGCCAGTTTGTTTTTGATGCCAACAGCCCAATTAGTGCCAAACTTGCCGAGCTCGGGACGCTTGTTGGCAAAGGGACCATTGAACACACGTATCCTCATTGCTGGCGTTGCAAGGAACCTGTGATCTTCAGGGCCACTGAGCAGTGGTTTATCTCCATGGAAAAGACGGGCCTGAGACAAAAGGCCCTTAGCTGTATTGATCAGGTGGCTTGGATTCCGTCCTGGGGGCGTGACCGCATCTATGGAATGATTGAAAACCGCCCGGATTGGTGTATTTCACGACAGCGCTCGTGGGGTGTGCCTATCGTAGCCTTTTACTGCAAAAAATGCGGGACTGTCCTCATCACAGAAGAGATCATCCAGCACGTGGCCAGTCTTTTTGAGACCCACGGCGCTGACATTTGGTTTGAAGCCGACAGCTCTACGTTACTGCCGGAAGGAACAAAGTGCCCTGAATGCGGGGCAGGCACATTCAAAAGGGAAAATGACATCCTGGATGTGTGGTTCGACTCCGGAGTGAGTCACGCGGCAGTGCTTGAGAGCAGGGACTATCTCGGATGGCCTGCTGACATGTACCTGGAGGGCAGTGACCAGCACCGGGGATGGTTCCACAGCGCCCTGCTGACCGCAGCAGGCTCCCGCGGCAAGGCCCCTTATAAAAGTGTGCTCACGCATGGTTTTGTGGTGGACGGCAAGGGGAAAAAAATGTCCAAGTCCAAGGGCAATGTGATCGCGCCAAGCGAGATTATCGACCGGAACGGTGGCGAGATTCTCCGGTTGTGGGTTGCCGCGTCAGATTACCAGGACGATATCAGGATTTCGGAAAAGATCCTCAAACAGCTCACAGATGCCTATCGCCGGCTTCGCAACACAAGCAGGTTCATTCTGGGAAATCTGGGTGATTTTGATCCTGAGGCAGATGCCGTGCCGTATACAGAGTTGGCAGACATTGACAAATTTGCCCTGCACTGCCTTCAGGACTTGGTGAAGCGGGCTCGCACGGCCTATGAGACATTTGAATTCCATGCGGTTTTTCACGGACTATACAACTACTGCACTCTGGATTTGAGTGCCTTCTACCTGGATGTCCTGAAAGACAGGCTGTACACCTCTCCCGCAGAATCGATCAACAGACGCTCGGCTCAGACTGTCCTTGAAATCATACTCGACAGTATAACACGCCTAATGGCACCCATCCTTGTTTTTACGGCCGAGGAGGTATGGGCACACATGCCCGAAAAGGGCACGAGCAGGCCTTCCAGCGTCCATCTTTGTCAATTGCCGGAGGTGAATGAGGCATTTGTTGACAACGAATTGGCTGAGAGATGGAAGTCTGTGCTGACCCTAAGAGCAGAGGTGAGCAAGGCATTGGAAGAGGCCAGAGGCGCAAAGACAATCGGCCACTCCCTGGATGCGGCTGTCTTCTTGAGCCTTCCTGACAAATTCCTTGAGACGGCCAAAGTCACCGCGGAGGAACTCAGGCCGATCTTTATTGTTTCCAAGGTGTCTATTGTTTCTGCCGAAGCAGGGGAGGGCGCATACGAAAGCACGAAGATTCCGGGCCTTGCTGTCAGTATTGAGCGCGCCCCCGGAGAAAAATGTGAACGTTGCTGGATACGTGATCCATCTGTAGGTGCAGACGAAACGCACAAAATTATCTGTTCACGGTGCGTGAAATCCATTGACGCTTCAATTTAGAGACTTTTGGGATTGTTTGTTTCCTGTGAGACTGGCCATTTTGAAAAGAAGATACACTATGCTCCTGATTTTCGCCGGGATGATAGTGCTGGCGGACCAGGTGACCAAGGAAATTGTCAGACACGCATTTTCTATTCATGAAAGCCTGGCGGTCATTCCGGGGTTTTTCTCCTTGACCCACATACGAAATACTGGTGGCGCGTTTGGCCTGCTGGCCGGGGAAGCCACGCAGGCTCGAACGCTGTTTTTCTTGGCAGCTTCGGTGTTGGCGCTGGGTATGATTGTTTGCTTTTACGCCAAGATTCCTTCCGGCAAACCATGGGCAAGCGGGGCACTGGCTATGATCTGCGGGGGAGCTTTGGGTAACCTCATTGACCGGCTTCGTTTTGGGGAGGTAGTCGATTTTCTGGACTTCTACGTGGGAACTGCACACTGGCCGGCGTTCAATGTTGCAGACAGTGCCATCTCTGTGGGGGTTGGGATATTGTGCTTCCTGGTGCTGTGGAAGAAGATTTAGGCGTATGCAACAGCATACACTTTTGAAAAATGGCCATTTTTCAGACAGCTAGAGTGTTTGTTATAACCGTATGCACCCTGTCCTGTTTCGCATAGGCCCCTTTGCTCTGCACACTTACGGCGTTTTTGTGGCCATGGCTTTCTTGTCGGCCATAGCCCTGGCTCTTCGACAAGCGCGCAGAGAGGGCGTGGATCCTGATCGCATATTGGATCTGTGTTTCTATCTTCTCGTATCTGCCATTGTGGGTTCTCGGATATTCTATGTAGTGATTGAATGGCCCACCTTTTGGCAAGATCCTTTGGAGATCATACGGATATGGCACGGAGGACTTGTGTTTTACGGTGGGTTCATTGCTGCATTGCTGACAGCATGGTGGTACACAAAGAAGACAGGGCTTTCCCGTTGGAAAACAGGAGATATTTTGGCCCCATCGGTGGCCTTTGGACAATTTGTGGGCCGCATTGGGTGCTTCTTTGCAGGCTGCTGCTACGGGACGGCATCCGACCTGCCGTGGGCAGTTACATTCACAGATCCTGAGTCATTGGCGCCAAAAGGCATACCCATTCATCCCACTCAGCTTTATTCTTCTCTTAACGCCCTGGCAATATTCGTGGTCCTTGTGGTCCTGGGGCGTAAAAAGTCATTTGAAGGCCGGATCATGTGGACGTATGTCCTGCTTTATGGGGTCAGCCGATCCATCATTGAATTTGTTCGAGGAGATGCCCGGGGCGCACTTGTTGGGGGCATGCTTTCTACATCTCAGCTTATTGGTTTGATGTCGGCAGCAGTTGCCATAACCATGATCATTGTATTGAGGAAGCGGAATGGGCGAGGTTAAACATAAGGCTTTGCCCCAACTCCTGAAGGAGGCAGAAGGCGGGGCCATTGCACCGGTTTACCTCTTGTACGGAGACGAATTTCTGTACAAATCTGCCTTCAATGCACTTTTGCATACCGTGGTTCCAAAAGAAAAGCAGGCCCTGAACTATGAGGCATTGGACGGGTTGGTGGTAGACGTGAACGAGACAATTCAAGGTTTGAACACCTTTTCCCTTTTTCCCGGTGCCAAGGTTGTTGCTGTTCATGGAACAAACATGCTTCATTCGAGCCGGACGGTGGCTGAACTCTTGCGCAAGGCAAGAGAGGCGTTTGACAAACACAATCTCAAGGAGTCCTCACGCCATTTTATCAATATGCTAGGCGCAGCAGACCTTTCTCTTGACGACATTGGCCAGGGAGGCACCAGGGGGCTTTTGGGCAAGGCCCTGAAGGATGACTTGCAGGCTGCCAATGTTGAACATGGCCCTTGGTTGGATGACGTGCTCGACTACTGCCTTAAAGAGGAGATACCCGTACCGACTCACAAAGATGATGCCGATGTGTTGAACGAGGCCATTATTGCCGGTTTTCCCGAGAAAAACCACCTTGTCTTAACCACGGAACTTGTTGACAAGCGTCGCAAGCTGTTCAAAACCATCAAGAAACTGGGGGTGGTTCTTGACTGCTCAGTCCCCAAAGGCGACAAGGCTGCAGACAAGCGTCAGCAGAAGGAGATCCTTGGCGCCCACATGAGGCAGACCTTGGCAAAGGCTGGAAAAAGTATAGCCCCGGGGGGATTTGAGGCATTGTACGACAAAACCGGCGCAGGTATGCGTAGATTCACTAATGAGCTGGAAAAACTGATTTCATTTGTGGGTGATCGTAAAGAGATTGTGGTCGATGACATCCAAAAGGCGTTAAAAAGGACCAGGCAGGACCCCGTTTATGAATTGAGCAATGCGATTGGCGAAAGGGATGCTCGCAAGGCACTGTTTCTTGTGGGCAGCCTAATGAAGGCCAACATTTTTCCTCTCCAGGTCCTGGCGGTGGCAATGAACCAGGTTCGGAAATTGGTCTTGGCCAGTGATTTCATTCGCACAATATACAGGGGTGTCTGGAATGCGGATATGACCTTCAATAGCTTCCAGAATAAAGTGCTGCCGGAACTTAAACAACATGAATCAGATGTTTTGTCCAGCAAGTCCCACCCCTATGTCCTGTACAAGATATTTGTGCAGTGCGACAATTATACGTTTGAGGAGCTTTCCGGTGCCTTGGAGATTCTGCTGGAGGCAGACATTCGACTCAAGACAAGCTCTCAGCCCGCTAAGATGGTATTGGAGAATGCGATAATGCAGATATGCAGGTAACTCACATGAGAGATTTCAAGATAATGTCCCTTGCCTCAAAGATGGATGTGCACTGCACTCCGTGGTCGCTGAAGAAAAATGCGTCGTCTTGAGAATGCATGCCCACAAGGTTGGTGCGTGCAAAGACTTCGTCCCTCTTTACCTTTGCCTTAAGGTCATAGCCGTGATGTGAAAGCAAGATCAGGTCAGGACCTCGATCCGCATGGGGCCCGTGATAGAGCTCTTCTTTGAGATATATCTTCTTCATAATCTTGTTGCCGTCTTCAAAAGTCAGCCCTTCCAGGCCTTGCTTTAGCTCTTGCCGCACACGCTCATAGTCGGAAACATCCACTGTTCCCATGGGATATTTTCCCTTGAGATTCACATAAATTCGGGAAGGGTCCATGGCAAAAGCGGTTGATCCTGAACCGATGTCCATGATGGTCTCAGGTCGGTCCTTCTGAAACTTCAAGCATCCATTTTCCTGAAGCCAGCGATTGAGATTCACCTCAGTCTTGATACCAGTGAAACCGTGGTCGGAAAGCATGAAAAACCGGTCTTTTCCTTGTTTTGAGGTGTCTAAGGCAAGGAACCTGTCGTACAGGCGGCCAACGAATGCATCCACCTTTTCAAAGTAGTCGAGAAAAGCAGTGTGATAGTGATGCTCCGGTCGCTCCAAGGCGTCCCAAAGAAAGTGCATCAAACGGTCTGTTCCAGTGACTACTACAATGAAGATGTCCCAGTCGATTTCGTTCCAAAGCAAGTCGACTGCCCGCTTGCGGCCTTCAAGGGTGGCGTCCAGCTCCTGAAACAACAACTCGTGGTCTTCGCGAGCCTTGGCCGTATCTACGTCAATGCGGTAGCCAATTTCATTCAGACGCGGGGCAAGTGAAAGCGGATACACTGCCTTGTTGATGTCAATGGCCACAAAGCCGGATATGAGCACGCCATTGATTTGGCGGGCAGGATACGTGGCCGGCATGTTGATCACGACAGCCTTCTTGCCCTGCTGGGCAAGGGTGTCCCACAGGGTGGGGGCCTTGAGGTGAGTGAAGTTCGGGAAATACATTTTATAGGTACCCGGTTCCAGGTCCATGAACCCATAGATCCCGTGTTCGCCGGATTGATTGCCCGTCATGAACGAGGACCACGACACAGAAGAGATCTCCGGAACGCACACGCTCATCTGGCCGAGATATCCATTTTCAAACAGAGAGGCCATATTTCGAATGCGGCCCCTGTTTTTCAATTCCTGCAGCAATGTGTAAGGCACTCCGTCCAAACCCACGACAACCGCTTGCGGCCTGGTCCTTTTCTTCATCCTGTCAAACAGCCCCACTTGTTTTCTCCTTTCTACGCATTGGCCAGCCAAGAGACAGCGTGGCCGATCTACATGTATCCCAGAGAGCGCAATTGGCCCATGATATCTTCTTTGTCTTTGCCACGGCCGGCACGTTCTGTGGTGTTTTCCAGGTCCTGCTCCCACGCCGGGATATCCGAGGCCTTTTTAGTTGAGCCTTTTGCGCCAAGAGATCTATATCCTTTGTAATACAGGGAGCAGAAAGGGATCTTGTGTGTGTGAATGGTGTCCCAGATATCACGTTCCCTGAAATGCAAGATGGGGTGTACCCTGGTGTGGTCCGGATTTGTCCGCACGCTGAAATAATCTTCAGCCGTCCTGGCTTCCTGCTCGTCCCAACGTATGGCCGTGCAGAGCGCCTTTACACCAGTTTTTTCCATGAAAACATTCATGGCCACGGTCTTCATAAGGTGATTGCCCACATAAGATTCAGGCTCGAAGGGAAAGGTGTCTTCTGTGAAGCCCAGCCTTTCGATTTCCTGTTGGTTTCTTTGGTTCAGATCAGCCACTCGAATGAGATCACCCACATTCTGGGCCTTGTCGCTCACGTCTGTGTTCTTCACAATGGTCACATCAACATCCCACTG